>Ga0207754_100134_pt1 | contig 47576 bp, 64 predicted proteins | sample A23E1SouthBayCA_FD_187728 | JGI IMG/M metagenome (GOLD analysis project Ga0207754, IMG submission 187728) | Aerobic enrichment media microbial communities from Eden Landing Ponds, California, USA - A23 E1 (SPAdes) | ecosystem: Environmental > Aquatic > Marine > Unclassified | place: Emeryville...
TGTTGTAATAATTCCTACGTATACGATGATTTGAGGTCTCTCAGCTTCAGAGAGCCACGGTGGGCTTCCAGAAGGAACGCTTCGGGCAGTAAACTGCTACCGAGAGAGGAATCGTCTTCCAGTTATTCGGCCTGCTCGTCGTCGTTCCACTCCGCGGAGTTGTCCACGGGGTCGTAGCCGAGCGCTGCTTTCGCGCGCTCCAGGCTGTAGTACTTGCGGTCGTTGTCGGAGATGCCGTAGACGATTTCGTAGCCGTAGTCCGCGGTCAGACAGCAGTCGAAGAGGTGCGCGCAGTCCCGGTAGGAGAGCCACATGGCCTGGCCGCGCTCGTAGTCGATTGGCGGGTGGCCCTCGGTGAGGTTGCCGATGCGGACGGCGGCGAAGGAGAGGTCGTGTTCGTCGTGGTAGTACCGGCCGAGGGTCTCGCCGGCGGCCTTCGAGACGCCGTAGAGGTTCCCGGGCCGCGGGAGCTCCGTCCCGTCCAGCTCGAAGTCGTCGTCCCGCCGGTAGAGGTCGGGTTTGCGCTCCGTCTCGTAGTGGCCGACGGCGTGATTCGAGGACGCGAACACGAACCGGTCGACGCCCGCGTCGACGGCGGCGTCGAGAATCGTCTGCGTGCCGTCGATGTTGTTCCGGAGGACGCTATCCCAGGGCGCTTCCGGCCGGGGGTCGCCGGCGAGGTGAATCACTGCGCCGCAGCCGTCGACGGCCGCCCGGATGGCGTCCTCGTCGGTGACGTCCGCGACGACGAACTCGTGGTCGGACTCGCCCGTCGGCGGCTCGCGGTCGAGCAGCCGCCAGTCGTAGTCCTCACCGATGCCGCCGAGGATTGCCTGGCCGACGCGCCCGGAGGCGCCCGTGAGGAGGACCGGGTCGTCCATTCGATTGGTTCTCGGCCCGACTGGGCTATCAATGGTGCGGTTCGTCGCGTGTAGTTAGTCAGCGAGCCAGCGCGCGGGCGACAGACGCGGCGAGGTACGGGGCGGGCGACTCGGCGACGGCGGTGGTCCGTGACCGTCGGCGACGGACGGCGACAGGGCTTAGTCCGGGCCGACCCCAGCCGACGTATGGCGAGTGACGCCCAGCAGGCGTGTTTCGAGGCGGGCATCAAGTTCGGAGCGCTCTACCACCAGTTCGCGGGGACGCCCGTGAGTCCGGCGAGCGCGCCGAGTCTGGAGACGGCCATCGAGGAGTCCATCGAGAACCAGCCGTTCTGCGAGGCCGTGACCGTCGACATCCTCACCGACCGGCTGGACGTCGAACACGGCTACACGGAGCTCACGGGCGAGTACATGGAGGTCGAGGTGCGCATCGACTACGAGGGCACCGAAGTGGTCGCGGAGATGGCGATGCAGGACGGCTACCCGCTGATGGAGCTCGCGAGCGTCGAGTGAGACGTGTTCACGTCCGCCCCGGGGCGTGCTTTTAAACCAGTCCCGGTCGAATCGGGTGACATGAGCCAGTCATCCCTGGACGACGACGAACTGTTCGGCGAGGCGGCCGAGGAGATGCGCGCCGACGTCGAGGAACACCTCGACGCCGCCCGCGCGGAGCTCCCCGAGTCCGACGCCATCTGGGACGTGGACGCCGACAACACCCTCGGCGTGCTGAACGCGCTCCGGTCCGCGCTCGACGTCGACGACGTCGAAGCCCACGTGCGTGACGCGAAGAAGGCCTTCGTGATGGGGGAGCGCGCCGACGCCTTCGAGGACGCCGACGACCTCGAAGCGCACCTGGCGGCCGTCGAGGACGTGCTCGCAGACCTGGAGACCGCGCGCGAACAGGTCGGCGAACTGGCGTCGACGGTGCCGGAACTGCGCTCGGCGCTCGACGACGCCCACGACGACGAGTAAGCCCGACCAGCGCCGCTCGCGCCGATAGCTGGGCACGGCCCACCGCGAAGTACGCACGTGCTACTGTCGTACTCGGGCCGTGACTGCCCTCGATTCGGCGGTTCTCGCTCACAGATACTCTGCGCTTAAACGCCGATACCACCGCCTTACGGCACTGAATTCGGTGAAACGGTCCTGCCAGCTTATCCGGTTCACTGCCGTCTCCTCTGCCACACGCCCATGGCAGCCAACAGACGGGTGAGCGGTCAACCGGGGACAGGACAGGCCGCAGACGGACGCACTGCACCGGGGCCGGCCCCGAACGGGGTCGTAGACCCGTGAACGAACGCGACGACGAGCGCGACCGAATCCGAGTTCCGAACGCGCTCGACGGCCAGGAACTACTCGTCGCGTCGAACCGCGAGCCGTACGCGCACAGCTACGACGACGACGGGGACGTGACGGTCTCTCGGCCCGCCGGCGGCCTCACCGCCGCGCTCGACCCGATCATGCAGGCGCTCTCGGGGACGTGGGTGGCGTGGGGCAGCGGGGACGCCGACTTCGACGTCGCGGACGACGAGGGGCGCGTCGCGGTGCCGCCCGACGACCCCTCGTACACGGTCCGGCGGCTCCACCTCACCGACCGACAGCTCTCGGGGTACTACTACGGCTTCAGCAACCAAGTGCTGTGGCCGCTCTGCCACGGCATGCCGACGCGCGCGACCTTCGACGACGAGTTCTGGAACTTCTACACGGAGGTCAACGAGACGTTCGCCGACGCGCTCGTCGACTCCGCGGAGACCGACAACCCAGTGGTCTGGTTCCAGGACTACCACCTGGCGCACGCACCGCGGCACGTCCGCGAGGAACTGCCGGACGCGTTCCTGACGCAGTTCTGGCACGTGCCGTGGCCGTCCTGGGAGACGTTCCGGTCGTGCCCCCAGCACCGCGAACTCCTCACGGGGCTGCTCGCGAACGACGTGCTGGGGTTCCACGACGAGACGTACTGCGGGTCCTTCTTCGAGTGCGTCGACGCGGCGTTCGACGACGTGCGCGTCGACAGGGACGCCGGCGAGGTGACGTACGCCGGGCACACGACGCGCGTGCAGAGCCAGCCGCTGGGCATCGACGCGGACGCCCACGCCGAACTCGCGGCGACCGAGGCGGCGGAGTCGTTCTGGGCGTCGTTCAGCGAGCGCACCGACCTCGGCGACCAGGTCGCGGTCGGCGTCGACCGCCTCGACTACACGAAGGGAATCCTCCAGCGCCTGGACGCCCTGGAGCATCTCTGGGAGCACAGCCCCGAGCGACGGGGGACGCTGACGTACGTCCAGAAGGGCAGCGAGTCGCGGTCCCGAATCGACGAGTACCGCGAACTCCAGGCGGACGTGGAGCGCCGCGTCGCTGAGATCAACGACCGGTTCGGCACCGGAGACTGGACGCCCGTGGTGTACGACAGCAGCTACTACGACCGCGAGGAGCTGGCGGCGCTGTACCGGTACGCCGACGTGGCGCTCGTCAGCCCGCTGCGCGACGGCATGAACCTCGTCGCGAAGGAGTACGTCGCCGCGCAGCTGGGTGACGACGGCGTGCTCGTGCTGTCGGAGTTCGCGGGCGCCGTGGCGTCCCTCGGCGAGGAGGCGCTGGTCGTGAACCCGAACGACACGGAGGCGTTCGCGACGGCCATCGAGGCGGCGCTGTCGATGCCCGAGCGCACTCGGCGGCGGCGGATGCGGGCGCTCCGTCGGCAGGTCCACGGCGAGGACACGGACGCCTGGATCGACCGGCAGTTCGAGGGCGTCCAGGACGACCGAGACGGCGAGAGCGGCGGTGGGGAGGCGCCGCGCTGGCAGTCCACGCCCGTCTCCGTCTGGGGCCGCAAGCAGTGGCTCCGCGAGCGCCTGCAGGCGGCCGACGGGCTGTTCGTGATGACGGACTTCGACGGGACGGTCGCGGACATCGTCGACGACCCCGACGACGCCGCGATGCGGGAGCGCGCCCGAGAAGCCCTCGAAGGCGTCACCGCCCACCCCCGGGGGAAGGTCGCGGTCGTGAGCGGGCGGGCGGTCGAAGACGCCCGGGAGCGCGCCGACGTCGACGGTGCGTACTACGCCGGCAACCACGGCCTCGAACTGGACGACGGCGACGAGGTGTCGGTCCACTCGGGCGCCCGCGAGGCCCGCCAGTGCCTGCCCGGGGTCTGTGACGCGGTCGAGCGGGCGTTCGCGCACGACGACGTCGTCGTCGAGGACAAGGGCGTCACCGCGACAGTCCACTACCGGCAGGCGGACGCGGACGGCGACCGCGTGCGGGCCGTCGTCGAGTCCATCCTCACCGACCACGACCCCGAGCGCGCGCTCCGGCTGACCGAGGGCAAGCAAATCGTGGAGCTCCGGCCGGACGTCGACTGGGGGAAAGGCGCCTGTGTCGACCTGCTGCGCGAGCAGTACACGCCCGGCGACGAGTCGTGGCTGACCGTCTACGTCGGCGACGACACCACCGACGAAGCCGCCTTCGAGGCGCTCGACGGCGACGGAGTGGCGGTGGCCGTCGGGTCTGACACCGACGCCACCGCGGCGCCCTGCGTCGTCAGCGACCCCCGGGAGGTCACGGACCTGCTCGGCTGGCTCGCCGGCGAGGGGCTCACGAACCTGGAGGCCCCCAGCCGAGAGGACACCGTCGTCGAACTGGACTAGCGGGGGCAGTCAGCGGCCACTGCCGCCGACCGGTCACTACCACCGGCCGCCCACCGCCTACTCGTGGGGCGGCAGGTCGGTGTCGCGGGCCTCGACGGCGTCCAGCAGCGCGGCCAGCGAGTCCGCAGCGAGGTCGAGGAGCGTCTCGCCGCGCTCCGCGTCACCCTCGCGGGGGTCGCCGACGACGCCGTTCTCGCTGAACTCCGCGACGTCGACCGCGAGGTTCGCGTGCGACGTCCACTCGCCCCAGCCGTCGCTCGCGCCCTCGGCGGCGTCCGCGACGCGGTCCTCTCGAATCAGCGCCGGGTTCGCGTGGCGGAGGAACGCGGTCTCCAGTGGCCCGGCGTGTCCCATGTCTTTGCTGTGGTCGCCGACGGCGTCGAACCACGTGAACGGCACCGCGTAGGCGTCGTCGTGGCGCGCGATGCTCGCGCACACCTCGCCGAGCGCGGCGACGTTGCCGCCGTGGCCGTTCACGACGACGACGCGGTCCCAGCCGTGGCTCGCGAGGCTCTCGACGACGTCGCGCACTGTCGCCCGGAAGGTGTCGGGGGCCACCCACAGCGTCCCCGTGAACTGGCGGTGCTCCTCGGAGACGCCGACGGTGACCGGGGGCGCGATGACGACCTCGTCGGCCACCGTGTCGGCGTCGGTCTCGTAGGCCTCGGCTCCCGCCTCCGCGACGGCCTGCGCCGTGAAGTGGTCGGTCCCGAGCGGGGCGTGTGGCCCGTGCTGTTCCGTGCTGCCGACCGGGAGCACCGCGAGGTCCGTCTCGAGGGCGTCGGCGTCCGTCCACGTCGCGTCAGCGAGCCGCATACCCGGAGTCACGCGAGCCGGTGGCTTGTAGGCTGTCATCCGGCAGCGAGAGCACGGAGCCGCAGAAGGGGGGTTAGTCGTCCTCGCCGTCGGCGTCGACGGTCGCCTGGCGCTTCGCGGCGCGCTCGACGAACTCGTCCGGGAGCTCGTCGATTTCGCCGGCCTGCACGCCCCAGAGGTTCGCGTACAGGCCCTGCTCGCCGATGAGGTCGTCGTGGGTGCCGCGCTCGACGATGCGGCCGCCCTCGAGGACGACAATCTGGTCGGCGTCCTTGATGGTGGAGAGCCGGTGCGCGATGGAGAACGTCGTTCGGTCCTCCGTGAGACGGTCGAGGCTGCGCTGGATGAGCATCTCCGTCTCCGTGTCCACGTCGCTCGTGGCCTCGTCCAGGACGAGAATCTCGGGGTCCTTGAGGATGGCCCGCGCGATGTCGATGCGCTGGCGCTGGCCGCCCGAGAGCTTCACGCCGCGCTCCCCGACCTCCGTGTCGTAGCCGTCGGGGAGGTTCTGGATGAACTCGTGGGCTTCCGCGGCCTTCGCGGCGTCGACCACGTCCTCGCGGTCGGCGTCGAACGTGCCGTACGTGATGTTCTCCTCGACGGTGCCGTAGAACAGGAAGGTGTCCTGGCTGACGTAGCCGATGTGCCGCCGCAGGCTCGGGAGCGTCACGTCGGAGATGTCCTGGCCGTCGATGCGGACCTCGCCGTCGTCCACGTCGTACATCCGCAACAGGAGCTTGAGGACCGTGGACTTCCCGGCCCCCGTGGGGCCGACGAGCGCGAGCGTGTCGCCGCCGTCGACCGTGAAGTCGATGTCCTCGACGATGGTCTCGTCGTCGCCGTACCCGAACGTCACGTCGTCGTAGACGACCTCACCCTCGTCGACGACGAGCTCGTCGGCGTCCGGGTTCTCCGCGATGCGCGACGGCTCGTTCATCAGCCCGAAGATGCGCTCGCTGGACGCCCGCGCCCGCTGGTACATGTTGATGATCTGTCCGAACTGCGCCATCGGCCAGATGAACTGCTGGCTCAACAGGATGAACGTCACGAACTCACCGGGCGCCAGGCCCCCCGAGAAGAACGCCGGCGCGCCCCCGATGACCCAGAGCCCGCCGAACACGAACGTCAGCACGAAGCCGACGCCGGAGATGATGCGCAGCGCCGGGAAGAACCTGATGCGGATGGTGATGGCGCCCCAGTTCGCGTCGAAGTAGCCCTGGGAGACGTCGTCGACGCGCTCGGACTCGTAGCTCTCGGTGTTCGAGGTCTTGATGACCTGGATGCCGCCGAGGTTGTTCTCCAGCCGCGAGTTCAGGTGGCCGACCGACGACCGGACGTCGGCGTACTTCGGCTGGATGGCCTTCACGAACCGGTAGGTGAACAGGGCGATGATGGGCACCGGCAGCATCGTGAGGATGGCGAGCTGCCAGTTCACGACGAAGAGGTAGACGCCGATGGCGACCACCATCACCGACAGCCGGAACGCCGAGTTCAGGCCGTCGTTCAGGAACCGCTCCAGGCGGTTCACGTCGTTGCTGAGGATGGACATCATCTCACCGGTCTGCTTCGTGGCGAAGAAGTCCATGTTCAGCCGCTGCATCTTGTCGTACGTGTCGGTGCGCACCTCGTGCTGGATGTGCTGGCTGAAGGCGTTGAACCCCCAGTTGCGGATCCAGTGGAACACCGCGCCGAAGAGGAACGACCCCGCGATGACGCCGCCCATGAGGAGGAGCTTCCCCCTGTCGGTCGGTGGCACCAACGACGTGGGGAGCCAGGGCAGGAACGCCTTGTTGTTCTGGATGACGGAGTCGATTGCGAGCCCGAGGAGGACCGGCGGTGCGAGGTCGAGCACGCGAGCGAACACGCTGGCGATGATCGCCACGACGGCCTCGAAGCTGTGGTCCCGGCCGTACTCGGTGAACAGCTGGACCATCGCGCTGTCGACCTCCTCCCGTTGTTCCTCGAAGGGGTCGTCGTCCGTTTCCGTACTCATGTCACTGACCAAAAGCGGTCACCTACAAAAAGCGTTTCCTACGAATCGAAACACCCCCGGAGACGCGGGTCGCAGTCGCCCGGCCGTCAGTTCCGCTCGGTGTCCTCGACGACCACTCGGTCACCAACCTCGACGCCGCGCTCGACCGTCCAGTTGTACGGCACTTCGAGCACCCACTTCCCGCGGCCCGGGTACGGCGTCAGGTCCTCGTTGTCGTCCTCGGTGGGCGCGTGGTGGATTTCGGTGATGCGGCCGTCCGCGTCCACGTACACGATGTCGATGGGGAAGTCCATCGAGCGCATCACGTACGTGTGCCGGCCCTCGCTCGCGTAGACGAACAGCATCCCCTCGTTCGCGCCGAGCGACTCGTGCTCGCTCAAGCCCGTGTACCGCGCGTCCGGCGTGTCGGCGATTTCGACGGCGACGGTTCCGAGGGCCTCGCTGGTCTCCCGGTCACAGACGGTCACGCGAGGCGGTATTGTCTCGGTCGACTGACTCGTCGGCGAGCACGCGGTCGCGGTCGTCGCAGCCCCGCCCGACCCGGGCTCGGACGTACCCATCGGAGACCCCGCACAGCCAGCGACCACGAGCAGCGCGACCACTGCGAGCGAACGCCGGTCCATACCGCGGTGTACGGCACCCCGGGGTTTGGCCGTTCCGGCGAAGGGAAACGGTTTTTGCCGCCCGACGGCTCGTTTCGAGTGCACGGGTTCGTGGTCTAGTTGGTCATGACGCGGCCTTTACAAGGCCGAGGTCGGTGGTTCGAATCCGCCCGAACCCATAGGAAATAAAGGTAAAGCGGCCGCTTCTGCCGCTTTCGTCGTCTCTCAGCCCGCGAGAGAAATCTGTCGCTACTGCGGCGAACCAGTGCGCGACCGCTGTCCCGCGCTAGACCGAGGTGAGTGCCGCCAATGAGGCGGTTTTGCCCCGATTGCGGCGCGCGGCTGCGGCCGTCGACGTCACCAGGCGGACTCCCTCGCCGCGCGTGTCCGAACTGCGACGGCGGCCCTGCGGGGGTGAACGCAGGCCCATGACGGTGATCGAGGACCTGCTCTCGCCAGCGCAGTACGAAGCGTGGAGTGCGTGCCGTGCACCGGGCGAGATGCCCGTCCGGATGTTCGCTCGCAAGACCGAGCGGGCACCAGGGACAGTCGGCAACCACCTGTCTCGGGCCGAGAACAAGCTGGCTGCGGCTGCTGATGCGTTCGCGGATGCAGCGCAGCCAGTGAACTTCGTCCGGGAACGGGACACGGATTCGACGAGCTGGGAGCGCGCGGCGCCGCTGGCTCCAGCAACCGAGATTCGGAAGCTAAACCGCCACGCCTGGTTGCTCCGACTCCCGGACGGGCAGGCGCACGTCTCCGCGCTCGTGAAGGGTGCAGACGGCTACGAGGGGTGGTGTGACTGCCACGGCTGGGAGTACCGCAACGACGCCAAATCGCCGTGCGCACACCTCTGCACGCTTCGCCAAGGCGCGTTCATCGAAGTCGAGACTGCCGAAGGCGAACGCCTCCAAGTCGCGGAAGCCGATGTCAACCGCGAACCGGCGACCGACGGCGGGCAGATCGTGCAGCCGCCGGCCGGCGGGGACGGCCGCGAGTTCGGCCGCCCGGAGGGTCAGCTATGACGGGTCGTAACATCACCGGCAGCAAAATGTTACTCGCTGAAGTGTCGAGTACGCCGCCGGCAGCCCGTGAGGCGCCGAATCGGACCGGAATGTTACTACCCCTGTCGGCCGATAATTTCGGTTCATATTTCGCCCGCCCGCTCAGGCACTCGCATTATTGTGCCGACCGCAGGGAGGCAGCGCACGGGCGCCCGCGTGCGAGGCCGGCGGCCGTCTCGGGGTGGTCGGCGTGACCCAGCACTCCATCTCGGTGAGCGACGAGGAGTTGAACGAGTACCTCGACGACGTCGACAACAAGAGCGAGGTGGTCCGGGAGGCGCTGCGGATGCACCGGGCGAAGAACGACCTCGTCGACGACCACCGGCTGAGTGACGCGCAGGTGAAGGGCTACGACTGGATGCGGCGGCACGTCGGCATCAACGAGCGGATGCCGAAGGAGATGCTGAAGTCGCCGCTGGCCGAGCATCTGAAGCTGGGCAAGAAGACGGTCGAACACTTCGTCCTGCGGCCGCTGGAACGCCTCGGCTACATCCACCTGGCACAGGGCCTGGAGAACGTCACCGTCGTCGTGCGGCCACCGAGCGCAGCTGAGAGTACATCCGAGGTCGACATCGGGGGCGGCGACCCCGACGACCCCGACGACGCTGGCGCCCGTCTCGACGAACTCGCGGAGGCCGGTGAGGAGGTGGCCGAAGGTGCCGACTAACGGGCACCTGACCGCCGTAGACCTGTTCTGTGGCGGTGGCGGCTTCTCCACCGGGCTCGCGCTCGCCTGCGAAGACCTGGACCTCGACGTCCGGCTGGTCGCGGTGAACCACGACACCGACGCCGTCGCGACCCACCGCCGGAACCATCCCTGGGCCGAGCAGCACAACGCGAAGGTCGAGGAGCTGCATCCGCCGAACGTCATCGGCGACGACGACGTCGACCTACTCGTCGCCGGGCCGGAGTGCACGCACTTCAGCAACGCTCGGGGCGGGAAGCCGGTCAACGAGCAGCGCCGCGCGTCGCCGTGGCACGTCGTCGACTGGGTGCAGAAAACGCGGCCCGACGCGCTCCTCGTCGAGAACGTTCCCGAGCTCGAGTCCTGGGGGCCGGTCGACGAGGACGGGCAGCCGACGCGGAACGGCGAGACCTTCGAGGCGTGGATCGACGCGCTTTGCTCGCTCGGCTACTCGGTCGACTGGGACGTGCTGAACGCGGCGGACTACGGCGACGCCACCAGCCGGCGCCGGCTGTTCGTGGTCGGCCGTCGCGACCGCCGGGCGACGCACCCGGAGCCGACGCACGCTCGGGACCCTGACAACGACCGTGAGCCGTGGCGACCGGCGGCGGAGGCCATCGACCTGTCCGACCGTGGGGAGTCCGTCTGGACGCGCTCGCGGCCGCTCTCGCAGAACACAATGGAGCGCATCGCCGCGGGCATCCGCGAGCACTGCGACGACCGCCTCCAGCCGTTCGCCGACGCCGTCGGCGGCCTCACGCCGGAGGACGTCGAGGCGATGCAGGAGGACGTCGTGCCGGCCGGCGAGGTCGCCGACGCCGTCGAGGAGCGCGAGGCGCCGTTCCTCGTCGCAGCGCCGGCCGTCTCGGCCGACGGCGGGACGGACATGGTGATGGGTCAGCACTCGAACGCGAGGGCACGAGACGCCAGCGAGGAGCCCGTGCCGACCGTCGCGACGCGGGGCGCCATCCACTGCATCCACGCCGGCAGCGCGTTCGTGAAGCCCCGGAACGGCCCGCAGCGCGGCCTCCACTCGAACGCGACCTACGAGCCCGACGAGCGCCCGCTGCACACGGTGACGGCCTCGAATCACGACGGCCACCTCGTGACGCCGTTCCTCGTCGAGTACTACGGCAACAGCGACACCGCGAGCGTCGACGACCCACTCCCGACGGTGACGACGAAGGACCGCCACGCGCTGTGCGTGCCGGACCTCTACCCGTGGGGTCTCGACCTGCGGTACCGGATGCTCCAGCCGCATGAACTCGCGGCGGCGCAGGGCTTCCCGGAGGACTACGAGTTTGTGGGCGACACGAAGGCGTCCCGGACGGCCCAGATCGGGAACGCGGTGCCGGTGAACCTCGCGAAGGCGCTCGTCACGGAGGCGCTGACGGGCGACGAGCCGAGTCTGCGGACGTACACGCCGGAGGTAGCGAGCGATGACTGACGACAGAGACGAGCCTGCGGAGAGCGGCCGTGCTATTGGTCACTCGCGGAGTGTCTTCCCGTATCCGGGCGGGAAGTCGCAGCTCGCTCCCTGGATTATCGAGCACCTGCCCGACCACGAATGCTACGTCGAAGTGTTCGGTGGCAGCGCGGCCGTTCTGGTCTCGAAAGACCCCAGCAACGTCGAAGTGTACAACGACCGGGACGGCGACCTGGTACACTTCTTCGAGACGTTCCGCGAGCGCACCGACGAGCTCGTCTCCCACCTGAAGAAAACGGCGTTCTCTCGGGACATTCATCGGAAGTGGTCGCGGCAGTACTACGCCGGCTACCGGCCCGACGACGACGTGGAACGCGCCGCGCGGTTCTTCTACCTGCGGTTTAGCCAGTTCGCCTCGAAGTACACCGGCGTCTCGGGCTTCCGGTCGATGAAACAGCGGAGTCCCGCCCAGCAGATGGCGAAAGCGCGCGACAACCTCCACGCGTTCGCCGACCGCCTCGACGGCGTGGTCATCGAGAACCTGGATTACGCGGATCTCTTCGACCGCTTCGACGGCCCTGAGACGCTGTTCTACTGTGATCCGCCGTACATCCAAGAGGGAGACGCGTTGTACACGCACGGCGAGTTTGACCACCAGCGGTTCACCGACGCGCCGCTCGAGCTCGAGGGCGACTGGCTGGTCTCTTACACCGACCTGCCCAGTGAGCTCGAGGAGTTCGAGGTCGCGGAGCGGGGCGTTGAGTACAGCAGTCAGAACGGCACCGATGGTTCGCACAAGCAGGCGACCGAGCGCCTGGTCATGAACTACGATCTCCAGCAGCGGGCCGCATTCTCTGGACCCGCCCAGGCCACGCTATCGGGGGTAAGCGCCGGTGCAGAGTGAGAACCGCGCGGAGGTTGACCCTGTCCGGGAATTGGGGGAGAGTCGGACAGATTCAGGCCGAGATTCCACCCTGAGCGCGAATCGAGCGGCAAATAGCAGCGACGCTCGGGCGAAAACGTCCGGAGAGCAGAGATAGCGGACACACGACAATGCTATTCGAGGACCACCCCGACCGCGACGACAAGAAGGTATGGCTCTCTCAGGAAGAAACCGAGACGCTCCTCGATGCAGCCGAGGACCGCGAGCGCGAGCTGGCGTATCGCATCGGCGCCCGGTGCGGTCTCCGCAGCCACGAGGTCGTGGAGGTCGCGCCCGTCCACGTCTCCGACACGGAGGCTGGGCCGATGCTGCGGGTTCCCGAGGGGAAGGGCAGCAAGTTCCGGCAGACGCCCATCCCGCAGGACCTCGCGACGACCATCGGCACCATCGACGAGTACCGGGACGCGGATGGCGACGTGCCGCTCGTCGACGTCTCGACGCGAACGCTGCGACGCTGGATCGAAGACACTCGCGCTCGGCTCGCCGAGTCGACGGGGAAGCGTGGCTGGGAGGAGCTGACGATGCACGACCTCCGGCGGACGTGGGCGACGCACCTCAACGACGCCGAGGTTGACGCGACGCTGGTGATGGACTGGGGAGGCTGGGAGGACATCGAGACCTTCCTCGACCACTACCGGGGAACGCACGCGCCGGAGGCGCAGCGCCGGGAGCGCGGGAAGGTCGACTGGCTGTAGGGCTCGCAGTTCCTCTTCCGCCGTTGGTTAATTATTAATTTGTTAGCAGTTGTTAATAATCTGGTCGCCGTCTCCCCGTTGTAGGGCCATGAGAACACCACCAGCCACCCACCGGGGAGGACCGTGTCGACAAAAGTAGAATTTGACAGTCTCGACGCCGCGAACCAAGCGCGAGACGACTGGAGCGAGTTCGTCTGTCCGGTCGACGACGACCGACGGGAGACAGCCGTCGCGTTCGTCTCCGACACTCCCGAGGACGTTCTCGAGGCCATCCGCCTGGAGGCCCAGGACGCTCGTACGGAACAGCGCCAGACCTCCCGGTCGGTCGAGTTGACCGAGGACGAGCGCGAGCGAATCAGCGACCTGGGGGGCTTCGACGGGCGGCCGACCACCTTCTCGTGGGCCTCTGCGAAGGGAGTGTTCGCCCGCGAGGGGATGACCGACAAGTTCCACGACGCGATGGGGGCCCTCACGGACTACGACGACCCAGCAGAGGGGGCCGAAGAGTGGATACAGAATCGGCGCGAGAGCGACGCTACCAAAGGCACAGCCGGAGCATCTGGTGGGCGTCGTGACGCGGGCGACGTCGACCAGCAGCGCCAGCGGAAAGCGGGGGCTGCGGCGGCCAAAGCAAGGGGGGAGGGGTGCCAGCAGGCCCACGACTACTGTACCGGCGGGGACGAGGACGCCTGCAAACACCTCCGAGAGGTGTGTGGATACGACGAGAAGGAGGTCAAACAGATACTCGCGGCCCGGGACGACCGGGACGCGGGTGCGACCGACCAGCGTGAGCTGGTAGTCGTCGGCGGGCGCGGGGAGTTCTCCGAGATGGAGGTGACGCCCCAGGAGGCCGGCGCGCTCACGAAGTCCTGGCGGGGGTACAAGGGAGGGATTTCGGACCTCGCCGAGGCGGTCGAAACAGTCCAAACGGCGACCGTCGACGCCCGACAGGCGCTTGCGGCCATCAACTCGATTCGGGAGAACAACGACCAGGAGGAGCTGCACGGCGACCGGCTGCACGACCTCCTGGCGGCCCTCGATGGGCTCCCCGAGGAGATACCAGAGGTGCGAACGCTGGCGCACTTCTCCGAGCAAGGGGGAACTACCAGCGAACCCCCCTCGATAGACCGGTCCGACCCCCCCTCTGAACTGGTCGATAGTCCCCGGAGCGTTGAGTCGGGGCTACGCGGGGAGACGACCAGGTCAACCAGCGATTTCTCGCCGGTACAGCGGACGCTGGCTCGGGTGTTGGCCCGATTCGGCCGTGACGGCGACCACGAGAAGGGGGTGTCGAAGGTGGTCGTGGCGATGGAGCGCCTGACCGACGCGGAGGTCCGGGCGGCCATCGAGGCGGCCAACGAGGACCTCCTCGAGGGCAACCGCTACAACGTGGACGTGCTCGGGCGGGTCGCCAAGCAGGAGCGTGCCCGGCGCCGGCAGCCCCAGCCGGTGGAGCGGGTGTCCGAGGGCGGTCGTCGTGGCCCACCGCGGCCGAGTGTCGACCGGTCGGCGCCGGAGCGCACCGATGTGATCGAGACAGACGACCAGCAGACGCTGGACGGCCAGCGGGCCGACCCGCAAGCGCGGTTCGCCGGTGGTGAACAGGGCGAACGTGGCCAGGGGGAGACGGTCGACCAGACCGAGGAGAACCCTGGCGGCCTCCGGGCTGACCGGCGCGAGAGCGTCGGTAGCGAGCCGGAGCGCGAGCAGGGCGACCTCTCTCAGGTAGGCGTCAGTGAGGGGCTGCGGGACGCCGACCAGCACGATCTCGGTGCGCTCGTTGAGGACAGCGAGGACGACCAGAGCGACGACACTGCGATTACCAACTCGTGACAGACTCAGATACTTACAAATGCCCGGTAGAGGGCTGCGACTACGGCGAAGAGGAGGAGAAGACGCTCGCCCAGGTGCGGGGGCACGTCAACAGCAACGGCGACGAGGACCACGTCTGGCAGGACGCCAAGCACGAGCTGCTCGCCGAGGCCGAAAAACGCGAGGCGACAGAGACGAGCGACGACGAGGACGGCGACAGTGATGAGGAGGGCGACCCTGGCGAGGTTCCCGGTCCGAACGGCGAGACGGGCCACCTCGGAGACGTCGAGGACGAGGGTGACGACCAGAGCGGGGACGACGAGGATTCCACAGAGATGGCGACTCAGGAGGAGTACGAAGAGCAGTACAGCGACGAAGACGACGACGTTCCCGACGGCGGCGAGGGTGAGGAGCAGCCCGAGGACGGCGGCGAGGGTGGTGACGACCAGGATGGTGGCGGGTTCTCGGTGCCCTCGGTGAGTGCGTCGACGGTCGTGCTCGTGGTGGGGGTGGCGGTCGCGGGGCTGCTCATCTGGAAGCTGTACAGCGGTGGTGACGCCGCCAGTGACTACGAGGCGCCCGAGGAGCAGGCCGACACCGACGATGTCGACGACGGTGGGATGGCTGCAGTCGAGGCGGGGACTGGGGGTGTCGAGGTGTGAGCCAGGTCGCCAGTGTCGACCAGACCGGGGAGCCTCCGGGCGGCGACCGCGTTCACCGCTGCGACGTGGAGGGCTGCGAGGCGTGGCGGTACTCGTGGCTCGCACTGCAGTTCCACCAACTTCGGGAACACGGTCCGCTGACGCCGCCCGAGGCGCCTGGGGGTGAGCGATGAGCGAGACCGCCGAGGAGGAGCGCGAGGCGGACGAAGAGGCGGTCGACTCCGAGGCCGAGCCCGAGGACGACCGGCCGGGCATCGACGGGGAGGAGACGGCTGATCTCGACGCCATCCGCGAGGAGGTTGCGGAGGAGACCGCGCCGTCGCCGACCGAGAACAGCACAGACGACGGCGACAGCGAGGCGGACGAAGCAGCCGCAGAGACCGACGGCAGCGAGACCGTTGAGAACGAGGACACAGTCGGCGACTTCTACGTCGACACGCTGGTCTCGACGTCCAACATGCTCATCGAGCAGCACGGCCGGGAGGGCGCCGACCCCATCGACGGCGGGATGCTGCGGCAGATGGGCGTCGACGAGGCCGTCGACGAGCTGCTCGCCGAGAACGGCCAGCCGGACATGCCGCCCGAGCAGCAGGTGCTACTCGGCACCTGCGTGTTCGGCGTGGCCGTGCTGGCGACCCGCACGACCGTGTTCGACCAGGCACTCGAAAACAGCGACCTCGACCTCTTAGACTGATGTTCGGAATTTCCAAGATGCGGCAGTTGCAGCAGATGGCACAGGACCCGAAGAACAGCGAGATGGCTCGGTCGTACGCGTCCATCCTGGCGCGCTACGAGCACGACCTGCTGGACTCGGTGGCGAATCTCCACCGGGCGCTGGAACTGGACGACCCGCTGACTGTCGACCAGACGCCCGAGGAACGCGTCGAAAAGCTCCTCGACGTGGCCGAGGCGGCGGCCGGCGGGGACTTCGAGACGTTCTGGTTCGGTGAGGTCGCCGGCTTCGAGAACCCCGGCGAGGTGGCGGACTTCGCGGGCTTCGGCGAGGAGGAATGGCAGGACCAGATAGACACCTGGGAGGCGCGCTACCGGCGGAAGGCACCCGAGGAGTTCGCGGACCAGAACGCTCGCGAGATCGCGGCGTGGCACGTCGAAGGGGAGTTCGGGGTGCCGCTGGCGGAGTTCGAGCGTGAGGTCGTCGGGTACCGTCGGCGAGACGCGCTGAAGTCGGCGCTCGGCGGGAACCTCGCGGCCGGTATCGCTGGCGTGCAGCGAGCTACCCGGGCCGCTCGCAGTCGGGACGGGGGTGGTGAGGCGTGAGCTTCTCCCGTGGGTTCGACCGGCTGCTCGGCTCTCTCGACACCTGGGAGCTGGTCTACATCGGGCTGGTGCTCGGTGTCGCCCTCCAGCAGTGGATGACCAGCGACGACCCCGGCCGCGTCACCGAGCAGTCCATGACGCTCAACGAGGACGACCTCCGTCGCCTGGAGGGCGGCGGTAGCCTCGCGCTCCCCCGCTGGCACGGCCACGAGCTCCAGGTCCGCGGCGACGTAGTGGTCGACCTACCGGCTGGCGAGGACGACCAGGTCGACGGCGAGGCCACCGACTGATGCCGGGCCGCGAGTACGGGGGCGGTGTCGCGCTCCAGGCGCTCGGGAAGGCAGTAGCATGGCTACTGGTGGGCGTGTTCGCTGCGCTCGGCGTGCTCGCTACCTACAACAGCCTCGGCGCAACGACCGACTGCATCGGCGCGCTCAACCTCTTGCTGGCCGCTCAGAGTGGGTGGGGAAAGAGCTTCAAAGCGCAGCACGTCATCGAGAAGAACCTTCCCGAGTACGACCACGTCGTCGTGCTGGACTACAAGGACGAGTACCGGGGCCTGGTGAAGGCGGGGCTGGCGAGCTGGTGGATCGGCGGGCCGCGGGAGGCGGGCTGGTCGTCGTCGACGTGGCACGACTTCATCGCGAGCCAGCGGAAGCTGGTGGTTGCTCGTCACGACCAGATGCAGAAAGGGACCTGGCAGAGTCTCTGCGGGTCGGTGATCGCTGGTGCGCGGCGGCTCGGTGACGTCCTGATCGTCGTCGACGAGGCGCACTTCGTGGCGCCGCAGTCGGGGAAGGTGCCGGCGCCCATCGAGGGGCTGGCGACCACCGGCCGCGGGGAGGGCGCGTCCTCGATGTGGGTGACGCAGCGCCCGGCGAAGGCGGAGGAGACGGTCGTCTCGCAGTGCCAGGCGCGGCTGCTCGGGGGGTTCGAGTCGGACGCCGACCTCTCGAAGGTGGGCGGTGTCATCGAGTACCCCGAGGACCTCCACAACCCCCAGATTCGGGGCGAGATTCACGGCGTGCCGGACGTGCTGCGGCCGGCCGGCCGGGAGACGCCGGTGAGCGTCCAGAAGCACGAGAACGAGCAGGGCGACACCATCGGCAGTGAGTGGGTCTACTCGGACAACACCGGCGAGCGCGAGCGCCGGAACACCGAGGGTGTCGCTGCGGAGATGGAGTCGACGCACTACGGCCGCCAGGGGAAGGGCATCAAGGTATGAGCGAGCGGTACATCAGCCTCTACGACGACGACGCAGAGCAGTTAGAGGCGCTCCGCGACCGCCTGGACGAAGAGCTTCCAGGTGGCGTCGACAGCTACGCCGGCGCCGTCCGGGCCGCGCTCGACCTCGCCGAGGACGCTCTCGACGCCGACGCGTGACGGCCTGAGACCGGCGGAGTCGCTTCTTCTCGCTTCTTTTCGTTTCGGACGCCTATGGCGCTCCCGCGCCGATTCTTGCCTGCAATGGCATACTCGATTGATGAGGCGTTCGGCAACCTCGCCGACGCCGACGTGTGGGAGCAGGCGGCCGCCGTGACCGGCGGCTACCTCGCCCCGACGCTCGTTCGCAACGTGACCGAAGGACAGACCGAGATGGACGTGCCGGACGAAGCATACGGCGCCGCCGTGATGATGGGGAGCCGGTACTCGCCTGTCTACTCCGGTGAAATCGCGGTCGGCGGCGGTCTCTACGCCATCGACAAGGCGCTCGAACGGTTCGACCTGAAGCAGACCGTCACTGGGGGCAACCTCTGATGACGTTCCAGCTTACCAACACTAGCGACGTCGCGACGGAGCATCAGAACACGGCTGGACAGCGGGACAACATCCTGACGATTCAGCCCAAGGACGGCACGGCGCTCATCATCAAGGGGATGGTGAACCAGGGCGAGGACCCCGGCATCCCCATCTTCGGGTCGTTCTACAACCAGAACGGCAACCTCATCGACCAGCGGTCGGAGCTGTCGCTGCGCTTCGAGAGTCCGGGCGACGACGACCCCACGACCGTCACCCACCCGCTCACGAACCTGCTGCCGTACAACAGCCTCGACATTCCCGAGCAGCAGGACACCGAGAAGGTCGACCGCGTGAAGCACGTGCTGAAGGGCACCGACGGCGCCCTCGACGCCGGCAAGATGCCGCGGCTGGTGATCGGCCACCTCGATGAGCTTCACCTCTCCCTGGAGAGCGATGACGTGATCGACTGGTCGCACCCGATGACGAAGGTGTACTTCGCCCGGCAGGCGGTCGAGGAGGTCAACTGATGGCGTCGCAGCAGGACGCGGTGGAGGCGGTCGCGAACACGCCGTACTCCACCGACCGGCTGCGAACCGACGACTGGGAGCAGTCTGACGCGACCGCCCCGAACGAGGAGACGACCATCGCCGAGATTCAGCCGAAGCGCGCGTTTGCGTTCCGGCCCGAGGCCTACGACCTCGACATCCCGGCCTACGAGTCGTTCCCGAGCGACAGCACGACCGGCGACACGGACACCTTCGACCTGTCGTACTTCCCGATGGAGTCGCCGGACGCGGCCGAGAACGTCGTCGTCTACGAGGGCGGCGTGAAGGCCGCGAAGAGCGACTACTCGGTCGACTTCGACGCCAACACTCTGGACTACACCGGGGACGAGACGGCGAACGACCTGCACGTGTGGTACTTCTCGGCGATGCAGGCGAACGTCGAGGTGCGGAAGGTCGCCACGAACGGCACCCGCGAGCACCTCGACCGCGCCGACGTCTCGCTCGTGAACGCGCAGAACACCGCCGAGGACCCCCTGGAGTTCGAGTTCGACCACGCGCTCCAGCCGGTCATCCCGGCGTACTGGAAGGCGCAGCTTCGCGTCGACGCGCCGTACCCCGTGCGGTGGGAGGTCGACGCGGCCGACGGCACCGCGCGGGCCGACCAGATGCTCGCCGACGTCCCCATCAACCGGGCCGACCGCGACCTGCCCGAGTTCGTGAGCGACGTGGTGGGCGCAGTCGCCGGGGCGCGGTAGGATGCTCCGGGGACTGGTCACGGATACCGAGGACGGTCCCCAGGTGAGCAACACGTACACGGCCACCGACACCGCGCTCGCTGGGGGTAACAGTGAGGGCGCGGTGACGGCGACTGCTGGCGGCCCGTCGACGGAGACGGCCGCGAGCGTCACCTCGACCAGCGGCGGCCAGCAGGCCGTCGTCGGTGAGGTCAACAGTCACCTCGACTCGTTCTTTGCGACGTCCGCGTTGACTCGTGAGGACGTGCTCGTGGTGGCTGCGGTCGTGCAGATGCTCGCCTGGGCGATGCTGCTGTACCTGGAGGTCAACGAATGAACGTCGACCCCGACACGACGGAGATGGAGGAACTGGAGCGCCGCGAGGCCGCCAAGAGCGCCGGCTACCCGCCCGAGGACGACGACGGCGAGGACGGCGACGGCGGGCTGGTGGAGGTGGAGTAGCGTGCTCTACACGCCGCTGCCGTCCCAGGCGGCCGTGCCGATTCACGCCGTCGGTCGCGTCGACCTCGAACCCGGCGAGAAGGGCGTCGTTGAGGTCGAGCCGGAGAACCAGACCTCGACGCACCAGATTCCGGTAGTCGCCATCTCGAACTACGACCGGGCGACGTACACCGTCGAGTGCGACGGCACCGAGCGGTTCGGGCCGAACGCGCCGGCGCCGCCGACCGACCCGGACGACCTCACGGCGACGTTCCTCCGGGCGCTGGAGATGGAGAACAACGTCAACGTGACCATCCGAGACACGCGGACGACGGGGAACAGCCGCGAGTACGAGATTCACGTCATCGGCTACGAGGAGGCCTGAGATGGTTGTTCACACATCCAGCGAGGAGACGAACATCAGCGACCGCGAGGGCGGTCACGGCCTGCTGGCCGAGGCGGAGAACATCTCGACCGGCGCGGTGGCGAAGACCTCGAACACGGCGAGCACGACCCTGTACCTCTACGCCGATGGTGCCGTCGACGTGACCGTCGAGGCGACGCCGGACGGCGGCGAGCACTGGTATGTGCTCCCTGAATCGCCGGTGAGCTTCGACCAGGCCGGCGACGACGCCATCCGGCTCGCTTACGACTTCAACCGGCTCCGCCTGTCGGCGAGCAACGGAACCGCGGTTACAGCGCAGCTCCGGGAGGTTGTCTAACAATGCCTGAATGGCCTTCAAGCGGCGGTAGTGGCGGGGGGAGCGCAATTTACAAGGACGGCGACCCGGTGAGCGTCCAACTCGGCCCCGACGAATCCACATCGGTTCCAAACGGGGAAACCTGGGTGGTGACAGTCGCCTGCTCAAACTACGGCACTGGGTATTCTCGTGCTGAAGTGAACGGCACCGAGATAGCATCGCACGACCCCGGGAACTCGGTTTCGACGGGGCCGGTAAACGTCGTCCTGGCCGCCGGGGACACCATCACTGCCTACTCGGATGGCGCTGCTGGCGGTGCCGGTATTCAGGGGTGGTCGGTGTGACGGTGCTCTACCTGCGGCCGACCGGCTACAAGGACGTGAGCGCCGAATGGGAACCCGACGACGAGCAGGCGGCTGCTGAGGCGCTGGCGGCCGTGCTCGACAGCGTGGCCGACCCAACCACGGCAGTTGAGCAGGCACCGCACGACCTCGACCAAGCGACGGCTGAGGCGGTGCGCGAGGAATACACGACGATTCTGGACCGTCAGGGATGACGCAGAACACGATTACGGCCCTCACAGGGCCGCACGACGGAGGTATCGCAGGATGATTGACGCTGGCGCAATCGGTGGCACGGTCGACACGGACGTCACCGACGACAGCGACAGCAGCGGCAGCACGTCGACGTCGGCGCCGATTACCACCGGCATCCCCGGCTGGGCGCCCGATGCGGACCTCGACACCAGCAGCGGGGACACGTCGACGGACGATGACGACAGCGACAGCGGCGGCAGCACGGACTCGACCAGCGATTCGGGCGGCAGCTACGCCGACTTCCGGGAGGCCGAGGCGGACTCCGGCGGCCACGACGAAGGGTACGCCGGCGCCATCGACACCCAGGACAACGACGCCGACGCGGTGGTCGATGAGACGGACGAAGCTCAGGAGGTCGTAGACCGCACGGACCAGTCCCCGGAGGAGGTCGTGGAGACCTTCGAGGACACCCAGCCGCGGGAGGCGGTCGACGACGTGGCGCCGGACGTCACGCCGGACGCCGAGGAGCAGAACTCGGAAGACCGCCCGAGCGTCGAGGACGTCGAGGCGCGCCTCGACGCGCTCGCCGACCAGCTTCCCGGCGACCTCGACGGCCGGGCCATCGGCGCCGGGCTGGCCGTGCTCGGCGTGGCCGTCCTGGCCGGGGGGTCGTAGATGGCGGCCCCGCTGGCCGCGGCCGCCGCCTCGGACGTCGACGTGTCCGGCACCGCGGAGGCGCTCGGCGACTCGAACGGCGTGCAGGTGGTGCTCGTGCTGGTGGGTCTCGGCATCCTCTACGTGCTCTACACGAGCGTTGGGACGGCTACGGACGTCGCGGAGGGCGCGCAGGACGCCGCCGGCGAGACGTTCGACGGCCTGACCGGCACGGCCGGCGACGCCTACGAGGGGACGCAGGATGTCGTGAGCGACTCCGTTGACGGGGCGCAGGACGTCGCCGACGGCGCCGGAGACGTCGCCAGCGACGGGATGGACTGGTGGCTCGGTGGTGGTGCCGACGCCGTCGAGAACGGCAGCGACTTCGTGCTCGGCGGGACCGCGGACGTCATCCAGGGGACCGGCGATGCCGTCGAGGACGGCGCCGACTACGTGGTCGGCGGGACGGCCGACACCATCGACGGGCTGCTCGGATGATGGACCCGGCGACACTCGGCGCGCTCGGCGGGTTTTTCGGGGCGCTCGTGATGCTCGGTGTGCCCCTGCTCGGGTTCCTGCTGCGGCTGCACTCGAACGTTCAGAAGGTGCTCGCGCTGGTCGAGGGCCGCGAGGCCGTCGATGGCGACGGCGTGCTCGACCGGCTGCGCGAGGTCGAGGAGCGGCTTCGGCACGTCGAGGCGGCGGTCGGCCGGGCGGCCGGCATCGAGTACAACCAGAGCGACCCTTACGAGGCGGACTGAATGAGTGACACCACGACGGACACGGCGAAGCGGCACAAGTACACGAACGACGCGCTGGCGCTGCTGCTGGTGGCGTCGACGGTCGGCGCGGTCGCGGCGTCGCTGCACCTGACGGGCGGCGTGCCGCGGTCGCTGCTGGCGGTGTTCGCGGTCGAGTCGCTGCTCGCGGCGACGTGGGCGTTCGGCCGGGAGACGCTGGCGGCGGTCGGCGAGTTCCGCGGCGGCAGCGACCAGTCGGTCGCCGTGCTCCGCGAGGAGGCCACAGGCGACGCGCAGAGCGACGCCGGGGAGTCGTAGGGTGCTGGCACCGCTGCTGGTGTTCGCGGCTGGCTTCCCGCACGAGAACGTGCCGGACGGCGCGATTGGTGGGCCGCACCATCTGTACGTCGGTGTGGTGGTGGTGCTGGTGGCAGTGTGGGTGGTGAGCGACAACTACCCGCGCCGCGAGCCGGTGCTCGCCGCAGTCGGCGCGCTGCTGGCGCTGTTCGCGTTCGCGACTATCTGGCCGTACTATCACGGGACCGGCGCCATGCTCTCGCTGGCGGGGCTGTTCGTCGCGCTCATCGGTGTCTGCTGGCCGGCCGGTGTCTGGACCGCGTATCCGACTCGGTGGCGTCTCGTCGCACTCCTGGGCGTACTGGTCGCCCTCGACGACGTCATCGAGCACGCCTTCGGTGTCTGGACGCCTCTGGATACTGGCTTCGAGCAGGTCGCTCACCTGCTACCCTGACGCGCTCTTCTTCGAAGACTCAGCCTGCCCGTAGCTGCCGCTATCGGGGAGTGTAGCGCGCGAAAGAAAAATCGGAGTTGCGAGTAGTGGTCGGCGTTACTCAGCGGGCTGCGTTACTCGCGGAGTGCGAGGAGCGCAGCGCCGAGGATCGCGACGAGCGCGATGCCGACACCGAAGCCGGGGATCGAGCCACTGCTGGAGCCACCGTCGTCGCCACCAGTCGTCGTGGTGGCTGCGGCGGTCGTCTGCTCTTCAGTGGTCTGCTGCTCGGTCGTCTGCTGCTCGGTGGTCTGCTGCTCGGTGGTCTGCTGCTCGGTCGTCTGCTGCTCCGTGGTGGAGTCCTCGGTGGTGGTGGTCGGACCCTCGTCGACGGATTCGACGACCATACCGGAGACGCCCGAGGTCAGGGTGTTGCCCTGCGAGTCAGAGACCTCGACCGTGAACGTGTCGTTCACAGCCGCGTCACTGAAGTCGATGTCACCGGAGAACTCGCCGTTCTCGACGGTGAGCTGGTTCGCGGACTCGATGAACCCGTCACCCTCAGTCTCCTGGGAGGTCACGGTAATCGTGACGTTCGTGCCATCTGCGAGGTTCGTCTCCCCGGAGATGGACTGGTTGTCCGCGTTGGTGACGTTGAGCGTGTCACCATCGTAGTCGAGCTCGGTGCTCGGCTCGGCGATGGTGTACTCGCTGCTCAGCGAGACGTCGCTCTTCGTCATGTTGGACTTCGCGGAGAGCTCAACGGTGGCGTTGATGCCGTCGTTGAACTCGACGCTGCCACTGCCAGCGACGTGGTCGCTGATGGCTTCCACGTCGTAGATGACGTAGAAGGTGTTGTTGGCTGCGTCGCTGACGATGGTCGCGTCGTCACCGGAGAGCAGCGCGCCCTCGTTGACCTGGAACGGGTTAGCGTTCTGGTTCGTCGAGGCCTCGGTCTGCGTGAGCGTCAGGTTCAGCTGATCCGTCCCGAAGGCGGATGCGGCCTTCGTGGCGAATTCGTCGCTGCTGGAGCCCTGGGCCTCGATGAGGCCGAAGACGCCAGGCGAGTCGAACTGGTGGACCACGTAGTCACCGCGCGGGGAGTCCTTCCACGTGATGGAGGAGTCCTGGGTGAGAGCACCGGAGTCAGCCACGCTGCTGAGGCTGATGGTGCCGGGTGCGGTCCAGATGTTCTGCGCGTTCAGGCTCGGGCCTGCCGCGACGTAGAACTGCGTGAGGTCCTGGGGGCTGTCTGCCGCGTTGGAGCCCGTGCGGACGCTCATCTGGTAGCCACCGGTCGCGATGACCCGCGGCAGAGTCGTGGTTTCCTGCGTGACACTGATGGAGTCGTCGGAGTTGACGACGCTGTAGGCGTCACCGACACTGTAGCCGGAGGCGCCCTGGGCGCCGCCCATCAGGTAGGTGTTGACGTCGAAGGCAACGTAGCCGTCACCGTCGCCGTCGGTGACCGTGACGTTGGCTTCGTAGCCGTTGGAGTCGCTGCCGAGGTGGACCGTCGCGGTGTCCGTCCCGGTGATGGAGACGTTGACGGTGCCGACGTCACCACGCTCGGTGCGCGTGTTGCTGACGAACTCGCTGCTGTCGTCAGCAGCGGAGGTTACAACGTAGGTGTCCGTCGTGGCAGTGACGCCGGTACCGACGTCACTGACTTCGACGGTGTAGTTGCCGGCGTTGCCGTCGCCAAGTGCGTCGAAGCTGAAGGTACCCTCACCGCTGCCGTCGAGGGTCACCGTCTGACTCGTGACTGCGTCGTCGCTGGAGTCGAGCAGCGTGACGGTGACATCGCGGTCACCGGAGTTCGCGGATGCCGTACCCGCGAGCGGGTCCTCGGTGCTGACCGACGTGTCGTCGGCAGTAGCGCTCAGGCCGAGGTTCCGCAGACCAAGCGTGTAGGCAGCGTCAGTACCGCCGAACGAGTAGTCGGTGCTGACGTTGCGGTCCGCGGTGTTGAACACGTAGACGTCGCTGTTCACTCCGGAGGACCCGGAGAAGACGAACTCCGTCTCCGTGTTAATCTCGAACTGCGCGTTCTCGCTCGTATCGAAGTCGAGCGCGATAGCTTCGCCCTGGAACGCGTTACTGTCGGGGGTGCCGAAGTTGTCGGCGGTGCCACCGTCAGCGTTGATCGTCTGGGCGGTGTTGGTCACCGAGATGTTACCCGGCGCGTACGTGTTACCAGCGTCGTCCTGGAGGCGGTCAACGTTGACGATGATGTCGTCGTTGGCGTCAACCGTGTTGGACAGGCTGATGTCGATGGCGCCCGGGTCCGTGGAAGCGTCAACACTCGCGGAGACTTCCGCGTCGTTGACGTAGACGGTGACGTTGTTGCCGTCGAGGTTCGCCAGATTGTTGAGGTCAGTATCGTTCTGGTAGACGTCCTGATTGAACGCGACCTCGATGTCGTCGACAGTGCTACCACTGGTCGTGACAGTGCTGTCATCGTACGCGATGGCGCTCACGACACCCGTGGAGCCCTGCGCGTCGAACTTCGTGTTAACCGTCTGCTGGTACGAAGAACCGGACTGGCCGGCTTCGGAGACGATGACGTTGATCGTGTCGTCAGCGCTGCCGTCAACCTGTGTATTCTGCGCCTGAAGCGTGCCGTCGTTGGGAGACGCCGTGGCGGCAGCGGACACGGTGATGCTACCCGAGAACTCGCCAGTGTCCTGGCCGGTCTCGGTCAGCTCAACAACCTCGGACGGGTTCGCCGCACCCGCGAGGGTGACCGTGTCACCAGCTTCGAGGGCAGCTGAAGCCGTGACTGTGACCGTGCCGTTGTCGTTCTTGGTGATCGAGATACCGTCGCCGGTGTCACCGCTGTTCTCGGTGAATGAAACCTCCGTCCCGGTGGCAATGCCGTCATCAGCGGTGTCAAGGATGACACCGGTGAAGATTTCTTCACCACTTGCGGCGGAGGTCGACCCGTCAAGGAGCGTTTCACTGGAACCAGTGGCGTCGCTCTCACCGTTGGCCGTACCAGCTGCAGCGTAGTACGTGTCAACGGCGGACGAGTCTGCGTTTGCGTCAGCGTCCGTAACGTTAATTGTCAGCGATTCGCCAGTCTGGACACCATCGTCGGTGCCCGCAGGGTCCAGGGTAACATCCCCGGACTGAGCCGCAGCGGCTCCTCCCGTGAACGCGATGCCAGCAGCGAATACGCTGCCGATCATCAGCGCCGTCAGGAAGACCGCGCGGAGCTTGTCTGTCTTGCTTGTCATAGTTTATCTGTGGTCTGCGTTCGGACCTGCCTCGTTCTCGCCCACGGAGGGCGGTACTAGATTCAGGGCCATGGGTAGGGGTGTTCGACACAATACCCGTGACCGGTATATGCTTTGTGTTAAATTCGGGCCTGAGGCCGCGTAATAGTGCTAGACGTTCACATAGATTTCGGGTGTTTCGGGCGCTCACACCACAGTTCACGCTCAGACGGAGTTAGTGAGTGGTTCACATGCCGCCCCCTACTCACACACTTAAACCCCGGTCGGGTCGTAGTGACGAATTGCTTTTGCAGGTGGCCTCCCGAGGGCTGGGTAATGCCGTCGTATTCCAACGAGGAACTCCTCGACGCCATCCACGAGTTGGCCGAGGAGTACGGCCGCCCGCCGTCCCTCCAAGAGATTACCGACGAGACCCAGTACAGCCGAACAGTCTTCTACTCGCACTTCGGGTCGTGGCGTGAGGCGCTTGAGGAAGCGGGGTACGAGTCGCGGCCGCCCCAGGAGGAGGTCTCGAAGGAGGACCTCGTGGCGGAGCTGCAGCGGCTCGGTGACGAGCTTGGACACCAGCCGAGTCTGCAGGAGATGAACGAGCACGGCGAGTACTGGGGGTCGACGTACAAGAACCACTTCGAGTCGTGGGTGGCCGCCATCGAGGCGGCGGGCTTTGACGCCTCGAAAATCAACTACGAGTCGATTGGTCGCGACGCGTTGCGCGCGGAACTAGAACGACTCGGTGAGGAGCTGGGGCGGCGGCCGACGGTGGAGGCAATGGCTGAGCACGGCAATTACCATCCGAAGACGTACTATCGAACGTTCGGGTCGTGGTTGGAGGCATTGGATGAGGCAGGCTACGATTTGGACTTGATGGGGAGTGATTCGGGTGCGCCGAAGCTGAAAAAGGCGGTGTTGATCGAGGACCTCCAGCAATTGGCCGACGACCTGGGGAAGCAGCCGTCCCAACGCGACATGAACGAGCACGGCGAGCACAGTCACACCACGTACGTGCGGCATTTCGGGTCGTGGACGGAAGCCAAGGAGGCGGCCTTCGAGGACGAGTAGGCCGTAGAATAGCGCAGAGGCAGAGAGTCAGAGGTTACGCTGCGAGAGGCTCGTTTTTGCTACTGACGAGCCGGAGGAGACCTTCTACGAACTCGTCGAGGACCCCCGGGTCGGTTTCTTCGACGTAGAAGTTGAGAATGGTCCCGTCTCCTGTGGTCACGTCAACATCTGGTTCGTGTTCTACGTCGTAGGTGGCTTGAACGCCGAGAGAGTCACAGAGACGGGTAAATTCGGAGTCGGAGTATGGAGGTGCCGAAGTCTCGCCCTCGAATTCTACTTGGAGGACAAAACGACCGGCTGGGTACTTGCTACCGATGTTCAGCAGGGACTTGAGCGGGCCGGAATCAGCGGGCTCGAAGACTGACCGCCGAACGTATACGGCCGTGTCTCCGTCCTTCTTCTTCCCCAGGCGGCGGTCAACCATATCCTCAATATCGTTCGGATTCACACGCTTGGTGCGTTGGTAGTTGAGGATAATGAAGGCTAGGTTCAGTACTCCGAGAAGAAGAGAAGCGATTGCAACCCAGGAGGCGCCTGCTGCGGCCGTCATTGTCTATATTTCTCACGTTCGTTGGTATCTCTGGTGAGTTCTACTTGCGACATGGTCTAGATTCGTTCCACGGCTCCACCCCATTCATATTTTCTACCGAGACGCACCTGGGGTAAAACAGGGTTAGCCGCGGAGCACGCGGTCGACGGTCGGCCACGGGCGATAGCGGGCGTCTATCTCGCCGTCGAGGTACTGCTGGCCGTCGGTGGTGAGTTCGTAGGCGTCGCCGTAGATCGGGGCGACGAGCCCCGCGAAGTGCAGCATCTGGCAGCGGTCGCGAATCTGGCCGATGGAGACGCCGAGGTCGGCGTTGTGCTCCATCATCTCGGGTGTTCCCCACTCCTCGCTGTCGAGGTACTCCAGAATCCGTTCGTCGAGCTGGCGCATCCAGAATGCTGAGCGTCTCATGCCTGTTCCTCGTCACCTCCGACCGCCGGGCCGTTGTCCGCCTCGGGAATCTCGTCGGGGGCGTCCTCCGAGGTGTCTATCTCGCCGTCGAGGTATCGCTCACCGCGCTCCGTGATAGTGTAGACGCCATTCCCGAGGTCTTCCAGTAGACCGTGGCTAACGAGCTTCTGGGAGCGTTTTGAGATGTAACTCCGCGTGTACCGCACGTACCCACTGTCAACCATCTCTTTTGGACGACCAGAGCCGTTCTCGCGGATATATTCAAGAATCCGGTCGTCTGCGAGCACCATCCAGTCGCCCGAGTATCGCATCGTTGCTTAGTTAATTATCCACGAACCTTTGTAGTGCCGCTTGAGTCTTCCTAGACTCGTTGATTCTAGTTCGACCCTACCAAGAATAGGTGACTCTCCGTAAACTATATGACTCGTTGGTTATTTGCTTGCTAATGCAATGCCACGCAGGAGTCTATCGGTGAGCATCTCGGTGCCCACCGAGTTGGACGAGCAGATCGAGGAAGAGGCGCAGGAAAACGATATGTCGTACTCGGAATTCGTCAGGACGGTTCTGAGGAACTCCACGGAAACGTCGCTAGAGCCAGCGGACGTCGACCTGGTGACGCGCGACGACGCCGCTGAAGAAGCACAGATGGGGGGCGCCTAATCCATGTCCAGTGGCAGCCAGGCTTCCCCCACGGGCGAGGACGGCAGCGACGAAGATAGTTCTGACGACGCGGAGGCAGGTCCATGAGCGACGGGGAGGACGCCTTCTCGACGACGGTGACGCTCACCCGTGGGACGGGCAGCCGCGACAAGGACAAGCTGAAGGTGAAGGTGTCGGCGCCGACCGTCGACGCTCTCCACGAGCGTGTGCAGAACGTGCGGGAGCGGATGGACTCGTGGGCGGCCGACTTCCGGCAGGTGCAGCCGACTGAAGGCCGGAACGTCGACGAGAGCCAGCAGGACCTCGGGAGCGTGAAAGCATGAGCGCGACCACTGAAGCCTCTCCCTGGTGGTTCCTGTACAGCAACCGCGTCGGGCTGACCGACGAGGAGCGCGCGACGTACGCGAAGGTCCACAGTCACGGTCTCGGCGTCGAGGACCTGGCGCGGCGGCAGGGCCGGGGCGTCCGGCACGTGGAGTACGAGCTGGCGAGTGCTGAGCGGAAGGTCCGGAACGCGACGGGCGAGGTGGTGCCAGCGTGAGCGCGCAGGTTCGGCTGTTCCGAGTGCTGCGCGACGAGGACCGGACGCGCGTGGACGTGGAGGACGACCTGCTCGGGGCTGGCATTCAGTTCCCGAGTGGGGAGTGCTACGTCTGGTGGAATCGCGACGCCTACCCGGAGGAGGACCGTCTCGACCACCCGCACGTCTCCCAGTACGGGAGTTTCGCGGACGTGGAGCAGGGAACGGGCGGCAGCATCGAGGACTGCGTCCGCTGGGAGGTGGTGTGACGTGGAGCCGTCCGAGCTCTCGCCGCGGCAGGCCCGAGACCGATATCTCGACCGGCGGCGGCCGGAGACGACGGAGGAGTCGATGGAGACCTACCACTACCGGCTGAAGCTGTTCGTGGAGTGGTGCGAGGCGGAGGGCATCGACGAGGTCTCCGAACTCGACGGCTGGGACTTCGAGCGGTACGAGACCTACCGCCGCGGCCACGACCTTTCGCCCGTGACGCTGCGTGGTGAGATGCAGACGCTGCTGAACTTCATCGAGTACCTCGAACGCATCGAGGCTGTCGACGAGGGCACCAGCGACAAGATCGACCCCCCAGCGACGACGCGCGAACAGGAATCCAGCGACGAGAAGCTCGCCGCCGACGAAGCTCACCGCCTCCTGGACTACTACCGCGAACACCAGCACGGCACGCGGCGGCACGTGCTCCTGGAGCTGTTCTGGCACACCGGCGCTCGGATGGGCGCGGTTCGCGGCCTCGACCGGCGCGACTTCGACCCAGAGGACCAATTCATCGCGTTCGTCCACCGGCCGGAGACCGGGACGACGCTGAAGAACAAGGCTCGCGGCGAGCGTCTCGTCTCCCTCTCGGACACCGTGACGGAGGCCATCCAGGCGTATCTGCGGAACCCGAACCGCTGGGACAAGCACGACGAGTACGGTCGCGAGCCACTCGTCACGACCCGGCAGGGCCGTCTCTCGACGAACACCACGCGGCGCATCTGTTACGAGATGACGCTGCCCTGTACGTACGGCGACTGCCCGCACGGGAAGGACCCGATGGCCTGCGACTGGACGAACCCGAACGAGGCCAGCAAGTGTCCGTCCTCGAGGAGCCCGCATCGCATCCGCACGGGCTCGATCACCTGGCAACTGAACTGCGGCCTCCCTCCGTCGGTGGTCTCGGAGCGCGTGAATGCGAGTCCCGAGGTGTTGCGAGACCACTACGATAAGGCTGCTGAGCGGGAGGAGATGGAGGAGCGGCGTCGTTCGTTCAATAACCGGCTGACCTTCAGTAACTCATGAGGAACCCACCACACCCAGAACGCGCAGTTGAACCAACCGAGGCAGGCGAAAACCGCAGTGGTCCTAGCCCGCCCGAACCCACTCACGTTCTTGGTGGTCTAGATTCGCCTGAAGGCGTGAGGATTCAGGCATACATCTGGGGACTTGGAACCGCGATTCCAACCACCACGTGAGTGCCCCTCTGTGCCATCTTGCGATTAGGTGTAGAGTCGTGCGCACGCCACTTAGTGGCCGTACTATCCTGGCAGAGGGGCGGCGTTGTAACCAACATAGCTAAACCTCGGACTCTCGCCGGTCGATGTATGGACGAACCAGACATCGAAGAATCAGATTTCGAAACTCGAACAAGATGGGTTGTCGAGACCGGCGAAGACGTAGTCCGAATACGGCAAGAAGAAAGTGAAACTCCAAGCGGAATTACATTCGTCAAGGGAGATGACGGGGATTGGGAGATGTGGGAGCAGAATGTCACCCCAGAGGCACGAGAGAAAGACGTTAACGTCCCTCTGGATATGATTGAACCAATTCTGGAAGAGTCATCGTCACGGGTTCAACTGTGGCTCCGTCTTGGAAAGTGGTTGAGTGCTGCAACCGATTGCCGGACTCCGTGGGCAGAGGACGACGAACTTCTAAACGAGTCTGATTAGCGATAGGGGCAGTCCAGTTGGTGTCGGTGCGAGTCTAACGGTTTCGTGGACGAGACGTAGATTTTTGAGTTGCAGAGGGTGCATCGGTGCCAGTGAGGGTCGGCCTCATCCTCGCAGCGCACGTAGTGTTCGTGTTGAGTTCTTGATTTTTCCATACGCACACGGAATCGCAGGAGTGCAAAGGTTTGTTGCGGGAGGTGAGAGAGCGTATAATGTCCTGGCGTGAATGTAGTGGGTCGAGTCGTTGTGAGTGATGGCAGGAGACGACCAGACGACCGTTCAGGTGGACATCGCCGACACTCAAACCATCCCAGCAGGGGACGACCCACAGGATGAGGTCGAGGCGGAACTGCGGGCAGCGAGGGAGGTCTTGGCGGTGAGAGAGTCGAAGCAAGGGGCTCAGGGTCCGCCAGTGGTCCCCGCGGGCGTCACGTCGCCACGACTGGCGCAGTTGACTGAGAATCAGCTGCGCAGGCACATCGAGAGACTGCGAAATGACTTGTGGACGGCTCGGGACGGGTGGACTTCCGAGCGGTCGTTCGTCCCGGAGGCAGAGGGAGGTGAGGAGTGATGGAGGACACGTGGGTGGTGCAGGTGGACATCTTCGATGTCCGTCTGGTTCACACCGTTGAGGGCGGGGAGGCGAAGTTGGAGGAATCCGCCTGCAACTGCGACATCGAGAGGGAGGTGTGCCGCCACGTCGCTCTCGCCGACTCCAGGGTGCGGGCCGTGTTCAACGAGGGAGACGACGGCGAGGGGCTGGAGGGCACCATCACTCAGGCGCCAGCGCAGTGGATGGGTCTCGTGGACGAGGAAGGAGTTGAGTCGGCTGAGTCGCCAGTCTAATTCACCGCCCTGTTCGCCGGTCACTTTGAAGACGACGTGTAAGGTCGTCTGATTCGTTTAGGAACTGTTCGCCCTTCTGCGTCAGAACGATTGCGCCAATCCCGTGCGGGTTTGCTTCGTCGTGTTCTTGTTCACGTGCGAGCAGGTCACGTCGCAGGCAGCGGTTGACGATTCTGTACCCGAATTGTGGCGACCCGTTTGGTCCGACTCGGCGAGCGAGCTGGTGTGCTGACTGGTAGGGACCGTTTTGGTTGACTGCTGCGACTGCTAGGTGCATTTTTGGACCGATTCGCCCATGGTCGAGTGCTGACTGTTGCACAGTCATGTCAGTATAATGGTGGTAGGGGACTATTGGTGTTGGCTGGTCAGTTCGTAGGCCGAATCGGGGTGGGGGTGTTGCCTAGTCGGACACCACTGTCGTCGAGTTTTAGCCAGAGTCGGTCGCCGTCGTCGGTTTGGGCGTGGATGTTACGTTCGCCTTCATAGAGGGAGACCTCCGTAACCTTGTATTGGCATCCGTAATGCCGGATTAGGTCGCCGACTGTGACCTCCATCCAGCCCACCTCAACTGCGGTTTTGATTGGCTCTTCGTCTTCGCTGTCTTGCGATTGGGGCGAACCCATGCAGGTGGGTCGATTGCAACTGGGATAAGTGCGTTTCTTCTTGTGTTAACGATACTCATAGTGTAAGCGGGTGGTCGTCTGCTTCCGTGGTGTAAGCAACCGACGATGTTTATATAGGGTACGAGGTGTAACCTGGTAGCTGGTTATGACAGACGAATTAGAAGAAGTGGCGGTGTATGTCCGCCGTTCAACTGAGGACCAGGACGACGAACACCAGCGAGACGACATCGTGGAGTGGCTCGGCCGACGAGACCTCACGCTCGGAGACGTGGACCTCTATGCAGAACAGGCGAGTGGGGCGAGCGAGGACCGAGACCAGTTCCTCGACCTCGTGGAGAACATTGAGGACGGGCAGTACGAGAACGTGGTCGTGTGGGAAGTGTCCCGTATCGCTCGAAAAGGACTACTCGCACAGCGGTTCTTCGACGCTGCAGAGGAGAGCGGAACTGTCGTCCACGTCACGAATGGGAGTGTTCGTGAAATCCGCCCAGACGGCACTGGTCGACTCGTGGCGGACATCATCGCCTCGGTCGCTGCTGAGGAGCGCCGAACCCTGATTCGCCGCACTCGTTCGGGGCAGCGGCGGGCTCGGAGCGAGGGTAAGTGGCTGGGGCAAGTCCCCGCGGGGTTCGAGCGACTGGACGGGTACCTGAAGCCGAACCTGAACCCCGACTACGACGAGGGCGAGACGGGGTTCTTCGACATCCAAGATGCCCTCGACGCCATCGAAGATGGCGAGTCTTACAGCTCGGCCGCCGAGCGCACACCGAACGTGACTCGGCAAACACTCTCCACGATACACCAAGACGAGGAGCGTCTGGAGTGGTACGCAGACGAGGGGGCAGAGGACGACCGCGTCTCCACGGCGCTCGCCGAACTGTCGTAAACTCCGATATTTGCTGTTTTCACGCCGTTGCGCTGTCTCATACTCACGTTTACCCTACACCTCGAACGGATAGAACCGCCTCTCCCACGGTGACTCAGGGGTGAACGCGTTTGCCGGTGACGGGGGGATGTCGTGGTAACGTCCTTCTACGACATACGAAGCCAGACCAATCAGACGGTCCTTAGAAGTTCGTTACAGACGCCTCAACTTCATACTCCTCAACACGACTTGGGTCGTCACCGAGGAACACACAGTCGAACTCCGCTTTCCGACCAGGGGCGAGGTCTGTGAAGTTGTCTAAGCCATCCCCAATCTGAGTGCCTTCAGAATCTAGGAAATAGGCACTCACCTCAACGTACGATAATTCTTCGTCACTCACATTCTCGACGGTTCCCTTAACTCCTGACGAATACTGCTCCTCGTACCACTCGTGGTCGAGGATTTCAACCGAACTACCGCCGTCATTACCTCCGCCACTTCCGCTGCCATCTCCACTCCCGTCTCCACCATTGGCATTACCGTCCTCTCTCCCTGTCTCATCATCCGACGTACAGCCTGCTAAAAGTAAGGTGGACACCGTACCGGCTCCTGCGGCCAGCACGCTTCGACGGTTCATATCCTTCGACATACAACTGGTTAGGAACACCATATGACGTAATTGTTTGCATTTTACTTGTGGAGATAGAACACGACGATGCGGTAGAGACGCTAAAATGGGTGTTCTCAGTCCCCTATATGCCCTTCGTCACATCTCCTCTCCAACTGGCGTGCCGGAATCAGACGAGAACACCCCCAATCTGAAGGGAGAAACCGAGCGCCAGTACGCCAACCCTGCGGCCGTAATCAGGGACATACCGCACGCCTCTCACTCGTATAAAATAGTGGTTCGCCAATTACTCAGGAAGTGATGCGAAGGCAACGATGATGCCGACGACCGCACCAAGGTTTCGGTCTACAGACGCTCCCATCACGGCGTTGTACGCCGTGGTAGCTGTCCACCCGAAGACTCCTCCACAGGCTGCGATGAGGAGGATAAGGAGTGCTAGAACGACAAATCCTCCGACGAGTATCCCTGCAATTTCGATAGAATCCTTCATGCGCTCTCACCAGCTCCCTTGCTCGTGTAGAGGTTGTCAGTCAGAGGGTCAATCTCCATCGTAACCTCATCTCCAACCGCGAAGTCCACGTCGGTCAGCACGATGTCTCGGACGTGGTCTGGGGGAGACAGGCTGACAGGGAGGATTCTATCTGGGAGGGAAGGCGAGGCCACCTGCAGCACCACGAGATACCCATCTCGTCGAAGGACCTCTTCTGTCGCCGCCCGCGGGACAGCCATGTCGAGGATGCGGTCTGCCTCGATGACTTGCGCCACCTCTCCCGTGACAGTCTCGGTCTTGTTCATGCACGCTCACCCTTGTTCACCTCCTCACCAGCAGCTTCGCCGATGCAGTGACCTATCTCCGGGGCGGCGCACTCTGCGTCGACACTCTCCCAGCAGTTACACTCGTCCTCGTCGTCAAACGTGAACTCACAGTCATCATACGTCGAATAGTCCAGCGACGTGGCAGGTAAACCGTGCAGCGACATCACCTCACTCAGCCCTTCACGGTCCTCCATGTCCTGGTAGAGGGTCGCCTGTTTCTTCTCTTTCTTCTCGATGAATGTGGTACACAGAGCCCTTAGAGAATCGTCAATTTTCCTTCCGTCGTCACCAATAACTAGGATGTGGGCGTTACTTTTCTGAGCTATTCTGATGAGATTAGAAAGTTGCTCAGTGCTGTGTTGGGCAGCCTCGTCAATGAGAATGACCAGTTTATCTAGTTCTTCACCTTCTCGGATGCGGTCTCTCCGCTCCTCAAGAAGTTCAACTACACGAGAGGATTTGGTAACCTCATCGTCCACAAAGTCGCCCGTGATGTTGGATGCAGTGTAGACTGAGTCCGCTCCGTAGACAACCTCAAACATATCTAAGAGCAACAGCGCAAAGTCGGTTCTTCCCGCCCCCATAGTTCCATAGATGTAGCCCACGAAAACGGGAGTTTCATCGATGACTTGCTGGAGCTTCATCAGCGCCTGCATCCCTGAAACATCTGTCTCGGTTGATTCCTCAGAATCCTCGATGACTCCTTCTTCTACCTCCTGCTCTTCGAGGTCGTCAATGCGTGCTTCCAGTTCGTCAATTTGAGCCTGCTGGTCTAGGACTGTCTGCCAGAGATTCGCCTGCTCGTCGTCGAGATAGCGGATTTCGCCCTCGACGAGGCGCATCCGGTCGATGATGTTCTTGTCTTCTCTCACCTCCTGTTCCTCTCGGCTGTAGTAGTCTCGGATGTCGTCGATGTGAGTCATTTTGCTTCAACATATCAGTAGTTAGACACGCACTTTGGTGTTTCCCTGTCTGGGAGGCTGGGTCGCCCCTTCTCTGGGTCTCGCTCCCTCAACACTCATTTCGTGTTGACCTTGTCTGCTCGCTGACGGTGAGCAGGTGTGGCCCTCTCCAGTTGAAGGTGTGCCCCCGATGCGGGGGTGTCGGAGACGACTAAGAAATGGTATAATCGGTATAATACATAGTTTGCCAGCACACCAAAATTATGCCATTTACACCATGTTCTTCTCTGTAGAGATTACCACCAAACATTATCTCCAAGTCCATCCCCGCTCAAAATCGCTCAAACCCTACACCTCGAACGTCTATTATCGCCGCTCGCACGGTCGAGGCAGTCACGAACGACAATCCTCAATCTCGTGTCCGCTTCGTGTCCAACGCGGGGCAGCCGGTGTCCGCCACCCCAAACGTAATCGCCAGACGTAGACGAGGCGGACGGCGGACAGGCGGCGGCACCCCCTCTCCAAATGCGCCCGCCCACGTGTGCGGGCGCTCGATGAACGGGAAAATATGAGGTCAGATGAGGTCCAATTCCTCCAATTCATCCTCATACTCGGCTTTAGCACGGCGAACTGTCCGCTCCGAGACCTCGTAGATTTCTCCGACTTCAGCGTTAGTCAGGTCGCTCGTCGTGGAGAGGATGGCCATCATCTCCCGCTCGTGGTCCTCCTCCAGCTCACGGATGTCGTCCATCGACGGCAGGTCCTCGTCCTCCGCGTCGTCCTCGTCGTCGAACACGAAGTCCCCTTCGTCCCAGGTGGAGAAGTCGTCGTAGTTCGTCTCTGGAACGTTGTCCAGGCTCATAATCTCCCCCTGGCCTTCCCTGTTCTTCACGTCCTGATACAGGTTGGCTTTGTAGGTCTTCTCACTGTGCTTGACTTTCTGCACGAAAACCGTACAGAGTGCCCTCAGAGACGGCCCAATATCCTTCCCGTCCTGACCGATTAGCAAGATATGAGCGTTGGATTTTCGAGCGAGTTTGAGGAGCTTGGCAAGTTGCTTCGCCTTGTGCTGGTCACTCCCTGACCCCGTGAAAATCTGGGCAGCTTCGTCTACGACGAAGATGAACGGGTCGAGTTCCTCTCCATCTTGGATTCGGTCTCTTCGGTCTTCCAGGCGCTCCACCAACTCACTGTAGTGGTTGATGTGTTCGTCGAGGTCGTCAGACCTCACGTTAGCCGCCATATGGACGTTTTCACGTCCGTAGACAGACGCAAACACTTCGAGGAGGAGCATCGCAAAGTCGGTCTTCCCGCTGCCCATCACTCCATACAAGTAGGAGATGAACACAGGAGTCTCCTCTATGAGTCGCTGGAGCTGCATTAGAGCCTGCATCCCCGACACGTCCCGCTTGTACCCGACCAACCCCGAGAAGTAGGAGAGTTGGCTCATATTGCCTGCCTCCAGCGCCATCGTCCCAGAGTGCGTCCCGTGCTTCTTCCGCAGTTCCTGCATCACACGGTGGCCACCGAACTCTCGGGGAGCGTCCGCCGTGAGAGGTTCATACGCCTCCTCACAGTACGCAAGCACCTCACGCAGTTCAGGGTCGTGAACTAACCCAGCCCAATCGTATGCATCAGGTTCGGCGTCCTGGTTCGGCAGGTTGCCCCTCACGTACTCTCGATATTCGGCTTCAATCGGGCGCTCTCGGGCGTCAGCAGAGTCACTCATTGACTATCACCCTCGTCGGAGAGTTGGACGCTCAGACGCTCGTTCTGGAACGGGTTATCCATCTCAATCTCGTCGTCAGTCGACCGCTCTCCATCGGCGATGTCGGCAATCTCCGCGTCTCCGGTGGCGGCCTTGATGTCGTCTCGAAGAGACGACTGCCCCTCGGACGGAACGATGGAGTCGCCGAGCGTGTGCAGGAGGTAGTTAACCCGACTCCTGACCTGCTCGTCGAGGATGTCGGTGAAGTTCCGCATGAAGCGGCCGTGCCATTCTGCCTTCACGGCAGCACGGTGTTTGAGGTACTCCACCGATTCAGGGAGGTTACGGCGGATTTCCGTCCCCGACACGTCGCCAGGGTACCGCGTGCAGTACGCCGTGTTCGATTTCTCGTCGTAGTACTCGCACTCCCAGCCCGTCCGACTCCCGCCCTTCACGGATACCTGGACCCGATGGAGGTATTCCGCACTCTTCTCCACGAATCGCATCTCTCCAGAGTCGTCCCTGTATGCGGTTTTAACGTCCATCTTGTCCCACACGGACGGCGGAAGGTAGCGGATGCCCGCATCGCCGTTCTCGGGGTCGAGGACGTGCAGCAGCTCGTTACGACGAGCCGCCAACCACTGCCTCAATAGCTCGGCTGGGACGAGGAGGACCATCACCAAATAGCCGTACGTAATGGTGAGCGGCTTGATTTGGGGCGGCACACCCGTCTCGATGCCGATGAGGTGGAGAAATCCGAGGGCCACGAGGACGAACAGTCCGACAGCGAGGCTGTACGCCACGACCGTGTATATTAACACTCGCCACGCTGCCTTCGCTCCCGATTTCCCCCACGCTCCGAGGTCCTTGATGCCTTCTGTGATGGTTTCTGTTCTACTCATGTTGAATCACTTGATGGGATTTTCCGCGGTCGTCTGACCCTTCGTCTGCACGAGGTGCAGAGCAGTGGGAATCACCAGTGCGAGGATGCCACCCCCAATTGCGATGGGGATTGGATGTCCAGCATCAGGCATCCAGTTCAAGAACGACTCTGCAACCCAGAGATAGATACTGCCGTCTGCGTCAACCGTGATAGCGGCGTTATCTGGGTTCTTCAGAGGAACATGGAACGTGTTCTCACCCTGCTCCAAGGTGTACCTGTACCGCTCCATCTCGCCCGTCGTTTGTCGTGACGAGTCCGTGATGATGACACGCTCCCCGCCCGTTACAGAAGACATCTTGATAACCGCCTCTCCGTCCTCGACCTCCACAGAGTGGAGGTCAACTGTGGGCGAGTGACTGAACAGGATGCTGTCCCCGGTGGTCGCCTGCGACCCCGCGGAGGTGGTGTTGTTTGCCTCTGTCTGGGCGGAGACATCCGCCACGCCGAGACCGATTGCTACCGCGCCCACCAGTCCGATGGCGAGGATGATTCGGATAATCGCTCCAATCGGGATGAAGCGGAGGACGAGCCAAATCATCGCCGACCACCGCCAGAGATGGCAGCGAAAATGATGAGGACTGCGCCACCGGCGAACACGATGATGCCGACTGGCGCACCGTTCCAGAAGCCGGGCAGACCGTCGAAGTCGGGAATGTTGATGCCCGACCCGCCCTCGTGGACGATGGTCTTGTTAATCGTCGTGCGGTGGGTCTCCGTCTTGTTGATTTGCTCCTGCACGTGGTCGGCGTCCGTGGTCGCAAAGCCGCTGGCCTGCAGGGTCGTTTGGTTGACCTCCTCGCCCGTGGACGTATCTACCATCTTGTTCACGGAGAACGTCTCGTTGTCCAGCGTGTGCTTCTCGACGCCCGTATTGGTGGTCTCGTAGATGATGAACTCCCCTACCTCGCTCGTGTTGTACGTCCCACCTGCCTCGATGGTGATGTTGGACGCGTTGCTCGTGGGAGCCCAGAGGAGTGCGCCAGACAGCGTCTCCGAAGTCGACGACGTGGACGACAGGACGGTTCCACCAGAGGTCTGGACAGTCGTCCCGTCACCGAGCGAAATCTGGAAGTTCGTGTCGGCGTCCGTCGCATACCCCATTTCCTCGGCGACCAGGATGGGGTACGCCATGTCGCCCGTTGAGCCATAATCACTCACCGAGTTTCGCACGAGTTCCTCCGGGGACTGGACATCGGAGATGTCCAAGTCACCTGGGTTGTAGCTTCCGTAGATGTCCTCAGCGACCTGTATGGACTGCTGGAGGGTCGATTGACGATTCGCAGCAAGCGTTTCATAGGATTGCTTGAACTCGCCTCCGGCCATCACGGTCTCCGTGTTCGTATCGTTCCACGGCGAATTGACGGCCATCGTAGTGAGATGGTTGTGGTCTCCACCGCCCGATTCTGGCGTCGTCGAGCCGTCGTAGTAGGTATATCGCTCAGTTTGGGTGTAGTCGCCAGGTCCATCGATGTAAACGCGGTACGACCGGTGGGCGGTGGTGACGTTAATCGTCTCGCCGTTCCACAGCTCCTTCTCGACGGTCGTGTAGTTCACGTTCCCGTTGTTGTTCGTCATAATACCCCACCCAAGCCCCGAGGTGTTGGAGAGGGTCGTGTTGAGGCTCTGCGCCTGCTTCGCCGCTGCTGCTTGCGTCGCCCAGAGACCCTTCTGCTGCGACGAGTACCACTCGTTCACCTCGCTCGTGGCGGCCGCCTTCGCCTCCTCCAGCGACGAGCCGTTATTCAGTTCTTGAATAATGGTGTATTTAGCCTCAGCAAGACCGATGCCGAACGTCTGGTTGCTGTGGCTGGTGGCCTCGGTCGTCTGCCGGGTGATGGTGTCATTAATCCCAGCAGCGTTGCTGTAGATGTCCGTATGGACCTCCTCAGCAGTTCTGCCCTCGTAAATCACCGTTTGAGTGTGGAGGTCGCAAGCAGGCAGGGCGAATCCGAAGATGTTGCTCGTACCACAGTCAAGTGTCACTGCTGCGCCGTCGCTTGAACCGTCCTGTGCTGTTGCTTGGCCGACCGGGGGCGACCCGGTGACCGCGGGGACCGCGGAGGTCACCAGGAGGACGCCCATAATCATCGCCAGTGCAGTCTGATAGTTCTCTTTCATCTTATTATTATTAGTAATTTGGTAGGTTAATGGTGTTTCCTCGGGTCACTTTGTGAACCGAAGAAGAGCTATTCGAGGGCGACGAGGAACGCCAGAAGAGCCAGCACGAGACCGCCCCCAAGCAGGACGAAGGTCGTCGTCGAACTGTCTCCAGTTGCGCCGCCACCACCGCCACCAGTCGTTTGAGTGACTGTAATGTTGGAGTCGGAGAGGTCGGCGTCGACAGAGGTGTCGGAGTCAACCGTCACGGTGGTGTTGACCGTGTCGTAGTCGCCGTGCGTCACGGAGACATCGTACTCCCCGTTCGTGACGTTCGAGATGACTGCCGTACCGTTCTCGTCGGTCGAGGTGGTCTCGTCGCCTACGGCGACCGTAGCGTTCTGCACGGCCGAGCCATTCGCCACGACAGCGAAGTCAACGCTGTACGTATCGTTCTCCGTGGTCGTCGTGGTCGTGGTCGTCGTGGAGTCGTCCGTTGTAGTCGAGTCGTCCGTTGTAGTGGTCGTGGGCTCCTCGACCGTCACCGACACCGTGTCAGTACTGGACGCACCGTGTTCGTCCGTGACATTGAGCGAGACGTTGTACGTTCCAGCCTCGCTGAAAGTGTACGACGTGTTATTGGTGAAGTCGACCTGCTGGCCGTCCGCAATATTCCACTCGTACGAGAGGTCGTCACCGTCCGGGTCAGAAGACCCAGATGCATCGAACGTCACGGTATCCCCAGTCGTCACAGTCTTCGAACTGCCAGAATCCGGCACAGGGGCACTATTAGCGTCTGAGACAGACGTGGTTGGCAGGGAATCGCCATCCTGGTCAACGATGAACTTAGAACCGTCAGCAAACATGACTGTCACCGTCACGTCCACGTCCTTGACTGGCAGCTCTGCGCCAGATGCGTTTATCAGTCCCTGAGCGTGGATTACTGCCGTCTCAGACGACCCGAGCGTTGCGTTAACGTCATAGCTTGTGCCCAGATTCGCATCAGACAAGTTTAGCGTCTCGGAACCTCCCACATCGACCACTAACTCCGATGTGGTAGAGCGATTTAGCGATGCAGCAGTGGATTCGACAGTCACAGACTGGATTGTCGTCTGCGTCTCCGATTCAACTCCAATCGCTTTGTATCCAGTCGCAAAGCCAATTTCCCTGTCGGGCGACGACGCTTGCTCTGCACTAATTTCGTGCGCCATCGCCCCCCCGGCGAGGACGCTCGACACGAGCATCAGGGCGAGGGCGAAGGAGCCGATTCGCAGCTTCGTCGATGTGTTGTTGTCTGTCATTGAAATCACCCTGAGAGAGTTAGTTGGCGAAATTCTGGTAGGTGGTGTACCCCTTGATTCCAGTCATCATGGCGAGAGTGACCCCGCCGCCTGTCGCCACCAGCTCAGGCATCTGGGAGATTAGCGATTCGCCTGCGATGAGAGTCACCGCAAAAGCGCCCGATGTCAGTACGTCGATGCTGTCGAGGATTCCGTCTAGTGCTTCCATATGCGTCCCCCAGGAGTGAACCCATCCCTTTAGCATTACCGACAGTAATAACCACAACAAGACAAGGGGCTCAGAGGGCGCACAAGCCACGACGCACACCCTTCGGGTGTGATGGGTCTCAGATAGAGTTAGGTCGGCAAGAGAAGGTGGTTCTACGCTTCCACGCCGTCGACAGCACCAGATGCAATCAAGCGTGCGTGAGGGTCGAGGCTGTCAACACTGTGCAAATCACCGTAGCGAACAAACGGGTTGTCCGACACAGCAGGCCGATAGATTTTGCGCTCCTCAGCCTCCCACGAGGGGATTTGTCCCGTTATCTCGACGTGGTCGATGTCGTCGGCCGTGACCTCCGCTGAGTCCTCAACACCCGTGAGGTCGCCGTGGAGGACGACCTGAATATACAGGTCTGAAGCCGTGTTATTCGTGTTCTCTCTCAGAAAGAGCCAGTGGTCGTCGTTTCGGTAGCGGCAGTGTTGGCGACACTTCACCTCGACCGAGACCTCTCCGTTCACCGTGGAGAGCATCCCGTCGTGGTGCCAATCCGACACCACGGTGCGGCGATAGCGACCGGGGCGCTCTGAAGCCATCCACGCCGCCACCTTGTCTTCTGCTAAGTCCGCACAGAGTTGGTCGACAGGCGTCCGCACCTCGGGTTTGTGGTTGTTCGTGTGGTCCTTCTCAGCTGCGCTCTCACGAGCCATCTGAATGTCGACCTCGTCGACCGCCATCTTGACTGTTGCACGAGTCATGCCAGTATAGTGATACTACGACCCTAAGGGTGTTACCCGAGATTTGAGGAGAGACGCGGCGCTCCAGGGAGAGTGTATGGAACTGAACCCCGCGGAGACCGCGGGGCAGACAAGCATCGCCAAATGTGTGTGCAACAGTCAGCGGTCTCGCCCCTTGCCGGGGCGGTCTATGCGACCAATGACTACCAGGGCGACTTGTGTGCGCCCTGCCTCATACATACACCCACACCCCTAAATAATTACCTTCGGTAATACGCCAACAGTGTCGGAGAAGAGAGGAACCGGATGGAGGTCAGCGGCCAAATGCGTCCCGCGTCTCCCGGGGTTCATCTGCTTGGTCTTGAGACCACTGGTAGGCTCGCCACTCCCTCAGAGTCAGGGTCGTCGGACCCTCGGACTCGACCTCCTCGATGATGCGGTCAATGTTCTCATTCAGCCACTCAATGGATGACTTCGGGCGGGGAGGAGTGCTGCGAGGCTTGGGTTTGGGTCGAGTCATTCACCACCACCGTATTCATCTCGGAGGTAGTCACGGTACGACTCGGGCATCTCCGCGGGGGCGACGATAGACACTCCACCATCATCGGTGACTTCGATGTTCACGAGGATGCAGGGTTCGAGGTCCGTCTCGTCGAACACACGGACTTGGTGACCCCAGCCATCGTCGCTGTCTAAACGCTTGGTGTCAATCGTCCTGTGCGCCTGCGGTACTGTCAGCTTGCCAACCTTTCCAGGCATACGCCATACAACGGACTACACTCCTTTAAGTCTAATGCGAGATGGATACCGCAAGAAAGAGACGAGTCGAATTCAGTTCTTTATGTATGTGGCGAGCGTCTCGTCGTCCTCTTTAGCTAGTTGGGTCAACGTCTGCCCCTCGTCGGTGTACCCCTGCATAACGTGGTACGTGGACATCTTGTGTAGCTCGTCACGGGCCTCATCGAGAGTAGCAGACATCGGCAGCGCCCCATCGTACATCACGTCCACATCGTGGTACTCTGGGGCTTCTCGCCGGACGCCCTCGACAATTTTGCTGACATCAACCGTCGTCTCGTCGGTCACAACAGACGCCGCGGCATCCTCAATGGCTCCCTCGTACTGCGAGACGAGGTGGTCGGTTGCCGACCCCAGCACCCGTTCGATGAGGGGCTCTGGGGAGACCTCCACATCCTGCTCTGACTGGTGGCGTGCGCACGCCTCCAGCACGTCCTGACGAAGCCCAGACCGCTGCTTCACATCCATGTCAGCGACGACCGCGGGGTCAACTGTGTCGGCCGTCACGGCGACGACCGTTCCGTCCTCGACCTCGACGCCCTTGGGAGTGTCTTCGGTGTCTGCTTCCGGGGAGTCCTCGGCGGGCTCGGTTTTCTCGGATTCCCCAGATGACGGAGTTGGCGTGGACTTCTCCGAGGTGACCGCGGAGGACGCGGAGGTCCCAGTCGAAGACTGGAGGGCGGACTCTACAGCGTCGGCGAGGTCGGCAACAGGCCACTCGGACTCGTCGCCCTCTCGAACGGCACGGAGGAACGCGGTGTCCTGGTCGTCCGAAACGACCTGCCACGTGCCCGCCGACAGCACTGCTTGGAGAGTCTGAAGGTCTCCAAGACGGTCTGCTCGGGATGTCCAAGGAGACGCCATCAACTTACCCAGCGACTCCGCCAACGACGAACCCAACCCAAACACGTCTGGTGTCAACTCGTCGATTTTGTAGAATCCGCACCGCTCGGCCTTCGCTTCACCACGAGTCGTGATTTGGGTTTCCTCTCCCTTAGGGTTGATATACGCATCACGGTTGTTCACCCAGTTCACCCACTCCTCACGCACGTCATCCACGCCCGCAGACTCGATTCGGTCCACCTCCTCATCCACATTCACGGAGAGTTGGGCGTTGAGAGCGTCCACGAGCGCATCCTCTGCGACCGTCAGCTCGTCACCGATTTCGCTGTATTCGTCTCGATTTCGGTCGAACAGCATCACCTCGGTCGCAATCTGCCCCCGTGTCAGCGTCTTGTCAGCCATCACGCTCAGGGCGATGTTCGCCCAGTTCGGCATCGTTGGGGCGAAATACTCCCCTTTATCGTACAGACGCAGCGTGCTACTTACCTCAAATTCGGGTGCGCTTGGGTTATTCGTCATACTTCCTACATATGTCTCCGCCCCTATTAGTGTGTTGCACCCCAATTTGGAGTAGGCTTTCACCACCAAACCCCACAGCCAGCACCCGGTGACTGCGGTCCCTACTCAACCACCCCAGATTTTTCTTTTCAGAGTGGAGATGAGCGAACGTCTGTAGAGTGAGAGAGACGAGCCCCAGAGACCGCCGATTTCGAGGAGTGAGGTGAGTGGGCCACGAGTGGGGAGTGGCCACCGACAAGACTGAGACAGTTGTACCTAGTACAAATTAACGTGGTTACTGCATAATGTGTGGTTTGGTGGTTAGGGTGTGGTGCTGTAATTTGGAAGGTAAATTAGCACTATCGTTGCACAGTTACCACCGTAATTTAGTTACCTAAACCAACCTCACCAGACCCCACTCCAATCCACGTATCCTCATTGAACTCCTCAAACACCCAGATTCGGTAGTTTCAGACGGTTGGTGTCTCGCTCTACACAGCCGCACTCCTCAACTCCCGAAAAAGAAAAACTTCTACACTCCAGAATTGGGGTGTCGTGGTACAATCGTCAGAGGTTGTCGAGGTATCCTCGCCTCTGTTCCATCTTCTCTCGGTCTGAGCGGCGGTCGTAGTGCTTTTCCAGCACGTCCTCTGAGACGTTTGCTCGGTCGCTCACGACCTTGCGGGGCAGGTCCTCTCTGAGGAAGTGGGTGATGCTGCCTCGTCGGATGGCGTGGGGGCTGACGCTGTTGTCACACTTCCCCGATTTGGTGTTCGTCGGTAACTCGCAGTCAGAGTCGTCGCACTTCTCACCGCGGAAGGACGGGCAGGTGATGGTGTAACTCCACCGGCGCATCGTGTTGCGGTGGACTCGGCCGTGCGCACTACTCAGCAGGGGTTTGCGTCCGTGCTGGTCGGTGGTCTCCACTCTGTTCTGCTCCACGAAGTCGTCGAGGATGGCGCACGTCTCGTTGGAGAGTGCGACGGGGCGCTCTCCATTCACTCCGTTCTTGAGTTTCGTCCCGTCCCTCTCTCGGAACGTGAGGCACTGGTCGTCGCTGTCGTAGTCTGCTACATCAAGGGCTCGGAGGCTGCTGATGCGGGCACTCGTCCGCCACGAGAGGAGGAACCAGACGTGCTTCACGGATGCGTAGTGGTAGCGGTCGAGGGTGGCGAGGATGTCGTGGGCAGTCTCGGGTTCGACAATGCGCTCGTTCGTGGCTTCCTCCGGTGACGGGGAGATAGTCGGCACGGCCTCGTGGAGGTCGTCTTCAACCGCTCCGATTCTCCCGAGGAAGCGGAGGAACACCCGTAGAGTGTCTGTTTGTCCTTTCATCGTGACCTTGGATAGGTCGCCGTCGTCTCGTCGCCAGGAGGCGTACTCGTTCACCAAGGGACGCGTTAGTTCGGAGACTTCCTCTATGTCCTTTGTCTGGCAGAATCTCACGAAGTGGTTGAGTCGGTATCTGTGCGTCTTCAGGGTGCTTTCTCGTAGTTCGGTCGCTCGGCTCTCCAAGTACGTGGTCTGGGCTTGACTGGGTTTCATGAGGGTTCCCTATCACCCGGGGAAAGGGAACCGCAAGATGCGGGCCGAGGTCGGTGTGCTGAGACCCCGTAGGGGTCGAGGCAGCGGGAGCGAGCGCAGCGAAGCGACTTAAGTTCAGAATCCGCCCGAACCCACTCGTCTTCTGCGACGAACGCAGGTGAGGAGCGAAGCGAGTGTGAGGGCGGTTCGAACTCTGGAAGGCGCAGCGCCGAACGCAGCGAGGCGACAGGCGCAGCGCCGAACGCAGCGAGGCGACCGTCTTCCATCAGTGAGAATCCGCCCGAACGCACTGAACGCGACCGCGAGCGACTGCCGTGTCGGTCGCGTTGCAGAACGCTGTGCGGTGACCCAGGATTCGAGTTCCGGGAGACGCAGCGCCGAGCGTAGCAGGGCGACTGGCTCCACCAGTGAGAGCAGCCCGAAGCAATGGCCGTCCCGCGGTGTCCACCGAGCAACGCCGCGTGTGAGTTCGTGACCGCGACCGTCCCGCACCGGTGCGAATCCGTCCGCGGACGGCTCGCAGCGCCCGCGGTGCCTCATCCCGATGGCGTCGACGAGTACGCAC
>Ga0207754_100135_pt1 | contig 47462 bp, 72 predicted proteins | sample A23E1SouthBayCA_FD_187728 | JGI IMG/M metagenome (GOLD analysis project Ga0207754, IMG submission 187728) | Aerobic enrichment media microbial communities from Eden Landing Ponds, California, USA - A23 E1 (SPAdes) | ecosystem: Environmental > Aquatic > Marine > Unclassified | place: Emeryville...
TGCGGCGGCCTTCCGAAACCGTGAGCCGTTCGAAGTCGTGCGGATAGCTGGCGACCTTCTCGTCGCTGAGAAGGCCCTCACCGCGGTAGACGAGCGTCCGGGTCGGTGTGAAACAGGCCGCGTCTTCGTCACCGAGGTTGACACCGCCCCGGATCTCCTCGTCCCCGAGTTCCTGCTGGACGAGGTCTGGTATCTCCATACTGCCTGCATACCTGCGTGGTGGCTTAAATCCGCGGGTCGAGTAGCAACGCCGGTGAGGCGCTCGCGGCGTGGGACTGTACCACAGTCTCGACAGAGATGAGAACCTTCAAGACGGCTAACGGCCAACGGCTGAATGCACCCGCGCCCGGGTGGCTTAGCTGGACATAGCGCCGCACTCATAGGGTCTTTCGACTCATGCGGCAGTGCACCCGTCATGACCCCGGGGCGCTCGTCACGCCCCAGACCTGGGCCATGCGGAGATCGAGGGTTCGGAGCCCTCCCCGGGCACTACTCTGAAACTTTACATACCCATCGGCAGAACCGGCATAGAGACGTCTCGCTGACCGGTCAACGCGGCGATGAATTATATAACGCAATAGATAGTTCTCCAGAGACTCCAGCGGAAACGGTGGGGTGTCTGTCATGAGCGGGCGCTCGACCTCCGGTGACCCGCTTGATGGCACCGTCCAGTCCATCACCGAGCGTCCGAAACTGGACGATACCGGTGAAAGCGACGACGTCCACCTGACGACGATGCAGTGTCCCGTCGACGGGACGCAACTGTCCAACAGGTATCGCGATGACAACCGTGTCGAGTGCCCGGCTTGCCGTGGCCGCTTCGACGTGGCGGAGGTGATCGTCGATGCCTGAGGCCGCCGACGGTGACGACAAGGCGTTCGACATCTGGTCGAGCAAGCTCTCTCGGTCCAGCCTAACTCTGGCACCCGACGTGTCAGCCCAGACCCTTGCTGGCGAGTTCGGCAGACTCGATGACGAGACCCTTGATGACCTGTGTAGCGACGCCGTCATGGCCGCGCTCGATGATGACGCCACGCGACTGAGTATGGCCCACTTCAAAGAGGCCTACGAGGAGACCGCCCCGGAGGACGATGGTGAGCGCAGTGGGGAGGCCGTCCAAGAGGCTCCATCGGAACCCCAACTCGAGACCACGCAGGAGGCCCAGACCGGCGAAGAGCCAGCGGGGCCAGAGATCCACGACGAGGACAACGCCGACGTCGAGGCCACCGTTACCGAGTCCGAAGACATCGACGCCGGCGACGATGCTGAGCAGGACGGCGAGGAGGGCAAGCCGGTCTCCGAGATGTCTCATACAGATCTGGCCGAGGAGGTCGAGGACCTCCGGGAGACTGTCGACGAACTGGAGTCGATGGTGCGAGACTCGAACGCACTGGTGAAGGCCGTCCGGAAGCAGATGGCGATGCAGAACCAGCTGTTGGTCGGCACGGAAACTGTGCAAGACGCCGGTATCGACCCAGAAGGAGTGGTAAACCACCACCAGCGGCTTTCCGAAGTTGAGGAACAACTGCAGGAACAGGGCGACCAGATCCAGATGGTGAGAGTTGACGGCGGTGGCAGTCCCGACGATCCCGACAGCCGGGCCCAGCGGATCCGACAGACGCTGTACAACAAGGCGAAGCAGCACTCCGAGGGGAAGGCCGAGATGGACCGGGACGACGTCGACTCCCGACTCGGCGGCGGCCTGCACCGTGACACTGTCCTCGGGGCGATGAAGCGGGCCGCGGATGGCTACGAAGCAGAGGACGACGAACGGTCTTACACCTCTATCAACGGCAGCAGTGACCTCCAGCCAGTGGACTCGATCACGTTCTCCGTCGGGGAAGGCCGGGGCAACGCTTCGAAGGTCGTGATGAACCTCTCCGATGTGACGGGTGCAGAGATTCGTCAAAATCTGACGACGAAAGATACCGAGGAGGCCCACTGAAGATGTCCCCTACCACCAACTGGATCCCACCGCCGTTGCTGTAGAGTGCAAGTGCGGTTGCGTTAGCCGTTGTTAGTGTTGTATCGCTACTCGTGAGTAAACTCGCTCAAATCTCGCTCATCTCTCTAGAGCGAGTTTAGTCACAGTGCGACGGGCGATATCGTTCGTCGTCAGATTGTGACGAATAGGAAGCCACCATCCGATGCACATCCATTCCGACGAATCCGACGAGGTAGACGCTGAACGTCGATACAATCGCGTCCTCTCGGCGATCTACCAGCAGACCAGTCCGATGCAGCGGCCGGGCGTCACTCCTGGGAAAATCTATCTGTCGCTCGTGGCGCACGGGTCGTTCGAACGCACAGGGGTCAAAGCGTCACTTCAGGCAGCCCTCGACAACGACGACGCGATCGCGTACAAGGACGAAGACGGGCAGCTGCGATTCGCACTGCTCACCGACGATAGCGTCGACCGACTCGTAGCTGAGTATCCTGAGGTCGCCGACCACGACACTATCCGAGAGTACCGGGAGGATCCATGACGCACGTCTGGGGCGTCGCCGACGAGACGATCCTCGAGGCCGTCCACGAAGCCCTCGATAATGACGATTGCCTCGCCTTCGGCGGGGGAGTCCGTCCCAAACACGTCGCGATGCACTGCGAACTCCAGCCCGGTTCGCTGCGGGACCGGCTGCTGACACTCAGCACTGATGGGCATCTAATCCGGGTCTGGGGTGTCGATGCCGATCAACCGGGCTACCCCGCACGGCGCGGCTATCTGCCAGCAGGGCATCCTGCCGCAACTGCCCCGTATTCGCTTCCGGTCGACCAGTGACCTCAGACCGTGGGGTCGGCATGGTGACGCGCTGCTGGGGGTGTCCTCTGGCAGGGTTGCGTACGCCCCACGGGAGGATATCACTGGCCGTTTCACGACAACAGAGTTGCGTTTATACTGCATAATTACAGATATACTGATAGCGAATCGTACCGGTCTCGGGGTGACACATTGGATGACCTCCGACGCCGACCCAAGTAGTCCTGCGACTCTTCTAATTCATGTCCCAATCAATTGACACAGCGACAGCCACGGCAGCACCACTCCCACGGAACCCAGCCCGGTCTGGGGCACACGCACTGCGCTGGTTTGAAACGATGATCTGGCACGATCACGCCGTCTGCAGCGAGTGCTTCGCTCGCCTCAAGCGGTCGGATATCGCCGAACGCGATCACTGGGGCAACGAAGATACGATGTCATGGCGGACTGAGTCGGCCGTTCTCGGGGAAGACCACATCGAGCCGCCGGCGTCTGTCGCCAACTGCGCCCCCATGCCCGAGAGCAAGACGACCTGCGCTGAGTGTGGCTCTGTCCGGGGCCTGCGTCAGTCTGATACACTGTCGAAGGATGCGGCCATTAATCGTGTCCCCGCGCTCGCCGCCCGTCTGCAAGAGGCTGGCTATCACGTCCAAACCGATCACATTTACCGGGCAGTCGCGCACCTGAAGAGCCAACGGGGACAGTACGCCGAGAACGACAAGCGGATCTTCGCGACGGCCGCAGCGCTGGGAGTCCAGCGATGAGCGTCCGCCCGTCGACGCCGGATCGCGTCGCTGTCGAGACGCTGCAAGGCGACATTCGTTCTGGGCCCGTTGTTGACGAGCTCGTCGAGGCCGACGTTCATGACATCCAGCGTGTGTTCCGCGTCAACCTCGGTGGGACGATCATCCGTGTCCCAGAGGACGACGCCGGTATCCCCGATGACGCGGTGACTGCCACGCGGCAGTAGACGAGGGGATGCATCGCCCGTCAACCGGCCGGCACTTCTCCAGTTCAAGCTCATCCGGCATACGCCGGCCGCCCTGCCCGGGTCTGGTGCGCTTCTACGAGCGCGGGGTTCGACTCCCCGTCCGGGCCTACGATGAGTTCCAGTTGCACAGGAGGCGCGTGATGGTCTCACTCTCATTCCTCGTCGAGAACGCCTCAACGGCAGTTCTGGTGATCTTGTATCTCTTTTATGAGATTCACCACGGTCGGCTCGAGCGCGTCGCCGACAAGGTCGATGAGGTCATCGTCGCCGTCATCGCTCTTGCCCAAGAGAACGACGACATCGACGAGGACGAGGTTGCGGACCGACTGAATGGCTCGTCGCCGGACGATCTCCGTCTTGACAATGACTAAGCACAAGCGCAAGGCCCGGGATGCTATCGTCGGGCTCCTGATCGCACTCGCACCGTTTGCATACAAGCAGATCACGCTCGGGAACCGCGTTGTCGGTGGGACCACCATCGTCGTGATGTGCTCGCTCATCCTCGTGTATCGCTACGCCGACGCACAGCTCATCGAAGCTGCTCGCGAGGTCGCCGACGCGGATGGCGACGACGCCGTCGCCGACGACCTCAAACCAGTGCTTCGCCGAGTCGGCCGGTTCTTCCGTCGGCGTCTTACCTCCCGCAAACAGTGAGTCGAACCAACATTCCGGTCTCCGACGCTGTCTACGACCAGCTTGCCGACCACAAGGCTGAGGGCGAGACGTGGGACGACATCCTCGAGCAAGCCGCCGACGCGCTGGACGAGGACCGGCTAGCGAGCAAGCTGCGTGCATCCCACCGGAACAGGTCGCGGAGATCGCTCGTGAGACCGCAAGTGAAGTCGAGAATCGCATGACACGACGGTGAGGGCACTTTGCGTGCATTTCGATGCGGACCACTCGGTTGCTGCCAACAGCCCCATGCAGTGCCGATAGCCGTTCGAGCCAGTCGGCTTTCCACGGGGCTTTCTCGGCTGGTGAGGCGACGTGGTCCACCCAGCGGTTTCAATACTACAACCGATGACTGAGGTTCTCGTTGCACCGGACGATATCGCACAGCAGCTTCGCGAGTATGTTCGGGCTCACCCGGACATCCGCAAAGACGAGTACGACCACTACGACGATCCAGTCGAAGGCGCGTGTTACGTCTTGGCCGAAGCGTACTTCCATGCCTGCGGCGGTGAGGAGAGCGGCCTCAAGGTCCATCGACTAGACTGGAGCGACGTCTACGAGGACGCCGGCGGCGCCCACTGGTTCCTTCGCCGGGGCGACACTGTCGTCGACCTGTCGCTCCCGACGCCGGCGGACGGCGACGACTTCCCGTGGGATGCCGCCCGCCGACGTGCGTTTATCACCGGCTACACACCCTCAAACAGGGCCCAGCGCGTCCTCACAGCACTGGGTCTGGCGGACTAGAAACAAACACAACCCCATGGACCAGACAGAAGACGACTTCGTTGGACAGCCCATTGGCGACGTCCCGAAGCGCCAGCCCGACGACGAGTGCAACGCTCGACGGACTGACGACGGTCGATTCGTCGGCTACTGTAACCGGACGGCTGGCTGGGGGACCAACAGCAGTGATGGCCGTTGCTCAACACATGGCGGGTCCGACGATTCTGGCGCTCCTGAGGGCAACAACAACGCTGAAGGGAACGATGGCGGGGCCGCTCCCAAAGACAACACGAACGCAGTCACGCATGCGCTGTACGTCGAACACAACCGCTTCTACCAGCAGGTCATCGGCGACGGGCTGCGTGAGCTGTGCGACGACATCTTCGAGGGGTACGTCAAGAAGTACCGCGAGGTCAACGGTGAACCGGTCGCCGGCGAAAAGGCGCGCCTCTCGGAGATCGCTGTCAACCAGATCAAGATCATCCACTCGGACAACTGGGCGGTCGACAAGCCCGATGACCTCGAGTCCGGGAATGCGTTCGTCGACAAGGAAACCCGAATCAAGACGACTGAACACGACGCTCGCGAAGAACACCGGTACACTGAATCGGTCGTCGTGAAGACCCAACAGAGCCTCCGAAAAGAGGACCGGAAGTGGCTCAAGGACATGGGCCTGCTCGGGCCGGATATCGACGTTGCCGTCGACGGCGAGGTCGACCACAATCACGACCACGGCCTCGACGAGAGCACGCAGGAGATCATCGAAGACCTCGCGGAGGACCTGCGAGCATGAACCCACTCGGCTATCACATCCTGACTCGCCTGACGCCGCCGGCGTCGCCGGACCAGAAAGCTGAGTTCGGCCGGTACGAGAACAAGGCGCCGGACTACGCCCGGTCGCAGTATATGCCCGACCTTGTCACGGAGAACCTGCCCGAGGTCGTCCACCGGGAGTTCGCCCTCGATCCACCGGCAACGCCCGACGACGTCGACCGAATCACCGGCAATAACTACCAGGCGTTCTGGCTCACTCGGGTCGAGAGCGAGCCGTGGGACATCTACACCATCGCCGAGGACATGGCCGAGCGGTTCGACATCAACCGCGGCTGGGCGTTCAAGACCGTCCGCCAGCACCTCAACCAACTCGTCCTGCAGGCCCGGATGCGTGGCTACCGCCAGGAACGTCTCGCCGGCCGACGCTTCCGCTGGGGCGGACCCGACGCCGACCATCCAGCCTGCCAGTGGATCCGGTCCCAGATTCCCGACGAAGGCGCACCGTATCACGAGGTAGTCGAGCTGATGCAAACGGCCAAACATCGCTTCGTCGAGGATCCGCCGTCCAGTCCGCATGTCGTCCACGACTGGTGCCGCCACGAGATCCGGGAGGTGTAGTGACGTATGTCAGCCGATTCCGCTTCCAGCGACCCGACCGACAGGTGGGCAGAGGTACTGTCCGACCCGGCGGCGCGAAAGCAGTGGCTGCCGGCGTTCTCGATCGACCACCTCGGCACTGAGGGCATCCTCGCACCGCCGAAGCACCTCCAGGACTGGTACCAGTCAGTCCATGACGCCGTCACGGATGCAGAGACGCCGAAGAATCAGGCACTGTTCGCGCCGCGCAACTACGGCAAGACCGTCTCGACGATCGAGGTCGTCCCGGCGTGGCTGGCGGTCAACTGGCCGGATATCCGGATGGCGATCGTCTCGCACAAGAAAAAGCACGCCAACAAGCGGGCGAAGACGGCGGTCGCGGCCATCGAGGAGGCGTGTGAACGCTACGATGTCCCGGTCTATGACGAGTCGAAGACGACGATCCAACTCGAGGCCGGCCGGACCAACATCGAGCCGACGCTGGAGCCACTGTCGATCCGGACCTCGGACACGGGATCACACTTCGATGTCATCATCTACGACGACATCGCGACGCTGACCAACCAGACGACTGCACTCCGGGAGACGATCTCGGAGAACTTCGAAGAGTTCGTCGACAACGTCGCCGCCAAACGCGGGGCAACCTGTCTCCCGCACAAGAGCGTCAACATCGTCATCGGGACGCGCAAGACGCCGGACGATGTCTATCGCGAGCAGATCCTCGCGACGAACACGCCCGAGTGGGACGGCCACATCGCCCGTGGCGTCTCGCAACCGGGCTGGTCGGCCCGTGTCTGGCGGGCGACACCGGATTGGCACGTCATCGAGAACGAGGAGTACGTCGTCCACGGGACCGACGGCGCCGTCTACGAGACGCTGCGGGACATCCCTGATGACGTCGACATTATCGACGACGGCATCCGGCCGGCTGACGACACGCAGTTCCGCACCCTGTGGCCCGACTTCGAGCGGCCCGAGACGCTGCTGACGAAGGTCGTCTCGAAGGCCGGCGACACGGGCCTCTGGCAGGCAGAAAACCAGCAGAACCCCGAGGCCGCCGTCGGGCGCGTGCTGGATCTGGACTGGCTACGCTTCGTCGACCCGATCCCGCGCGACGACTGGGACGCCTACGAGTGGTATGCTGGTCTCGACTTCGCGAACCCAGACAACCTCGCGGCGAGCGAGCGTGGCGAGTCGGACTACTGGGCGCTGGCGGTGTATGCCTACGACCGCGAGCTCGACCAGGAGTACGCCGTCGACGTTTGGCGCGACCGGGGTTACATGTGGGAAGAGGCGGCGACGGAGTTCGTCGACGTCCACCTCGCGGACTACCCGGTCGGCGGGTTGCTGGTCGAGTCCAACTTCGACGGCAACGAAATCGCCGACGTCGTCGCCGACAACGTCGACATCCACGTGACGCCGACGGCCTCGGATGGCGACAAGGAGCAACGCCTCAACGCGCTCGCCAACCGCTTCCAGCAGGGCCAAGTCAAGGTCGCGAGCGAGGAGAACGAGCGCTGGGAGTCGTTCATCCGCGAGGAATGGCTGCCGTTCCCAGATGCGAGTCACGACGACCGCTTCGACGCACTCGAGATCGCGTCCCGGGGCCCAGATGGCTCGGTTGATCACGTCACTGACGACGAGTTCGAACATCTCGACTGGTAAGTACACATGGCTGATAGCACCCCACGCACGACGAAGCTCGGCGAGGACGAGGACGGAGAGTTGGTCGCGATCGACTGGCCCGACGGCAACATCGACCAGTCACTCGCGGCGCAGATCACGTCGACGCCCCAGACCGATGAGTCCCACTCCGGTGACCACGCTGGCGAGACGGGACCGATCCCGCGGGCGGCCTCGAGTTCCGGCGTGTTCGGGAGCATCGACCTGCGGACGTTCTCGCTCAACTCGACGGAGCTGGCAACGACGATCAAGCGGTTCCGCGACGAGATGTATCGCAACCAGTTCCCGGTGCTGGTGCCATCGTTCACCGACCGCTGTCTCGAGTGTGGCACCGAGTTCGATGAAGAGCGCGACACCTGCTCGGTCTGTGGCCACACGGAGTTCGAGGGTCCGTCACGCGAGCAGAAACACTGGCTGGCGTCGTTCGTCGAGTCGGTCAACGCTGAGGGTCAATCCCTTGCCAGCCTGCTGAAGTACGAAGAGGACTTCCAGAGCTATCGCGGCGTCTCGACGATTTTAGCCCGACTCAAGTACCAGCAGGTCACCAAGGACATCGCCGTTGCCGGTCGGCCGATCCAGTCGACGACGCGCTGGGAGCCGACAGCGCTGAAAGAGCTCGTCCACGCCGACCCGACACGCATCCTCCCGATCCTCGATGAGCACAACCGCCACGGTGGCTGGTGGACATGCCCTGCCCATCGCGAAGAGTACTGGGAAGCTGAGGATCTCACGTTTGAGGGGGACGCCGACCGACCGACTGAGGTCTGCCCGCACTGTGGCTCCCAGCTCGCCGAGGTCGGCTACGTCGAGACGAAACCAGGGTCGACGCGGGATATCCGAACGCTGTACCTCACTCACGAGGTCATCGACTGGGCCCGACACTTCCCGATCCGCAACGGCCTCGACGGCCAGTCGCCGATCCGGCCGCTAATCAAGCTACAGGCGATTCTCCAGTGGTCACGCAACTACGACCTGCAGTACCTCTCGCCACAGAACGACCAGCAGCTGCCAGACAAGTTCCTCGTCGCCTACGGCAAGAACGTCCGTTCCAGTCTCCGGGCGTCGCTCAAGGATGAGGAGAGCAACAACCCGTGGGAGCAAGGGCGGTTGATGTACGAGGGCAACCCGGACGACGTCGACATCGAACTGCTGGATCTCTCGTCGTCCTCGGGACTGAACGGCCGCGAGCCGATGGTCGAGCGGCTCATGTCCCAGATCCGGGCGATGTTCGGGCTTACGGATGCCTTCGAGAACGAACTATCGGACGCCGGCGGACTCAACGCCGAGGGCACACAGGTCGAGGTCACTAACTCAGCGGTCGCCGCTGCCCACCAGGATACGAAAGACAAAGCGCTGGACAAGCTCTGTCGGATCGTCGCGATGGTCGATGGCCACTGTGACTGGGAGCTAGCCTACGTCGATCCCGAAAGCGAGGACTCGGCACTCTCCCCGCTGGAGGTCCTGCAAGGCGTCGAACTGGCGCACAAGACCGGCACGCGCGTCACTGTCGAGGATGGCCAACTTCAGATCCCCGATCAGGAAATCGATCCGACCGAAACTGGCGCCGCGACACCGGACGCCCCGGCGGCTGAGCCACCTCCCGACGGACGTCCTTCTGAACCGGCCGGCGGCAGGCAACCCGCCGGCGCTGGCTCACCTGACCGTACCGACGCTGCAACTACACCTGATCCTGAACCGCAACCTGACCGATGACACAGCACCACCCGCGGCGTTTTGAACTCGTTCGGACTGAAGACGTCTCAGACACGTCGGGAACCGGCGTTGTCGCTGTCGGCGTCGCGTATCCCGACGGCGCCGTCCATATGCAGTGGCGCAACGCCGAGAACGACGACCTCGATACAGACAGCAACGGCATCGCGTTCAAGCCAGCACCGGACGGCGTCGGTGCGACAGTCGAAATCCACGGCCACGGCGGCCGGACAGTCATCCGCTGGATCGACGCCCACCCCTGTCCGGCAAAGGACGATATCCTCGAGTGTGAGGAGTGTGGTGAGACGTACTCGCAGCTACAGGGCCAGCAGTGCCCGCTCTGCATGGAGTGATCTACGATGCCTATCCAAGTACTCAACCAGCAAGTCAGTAGCCAGCCGACCGCCAACGTCGGCGACACAGTCGACGCCAGCGGCCCGATCAAAGACCGCCGACTCACTCGTGAGGATGTCCCCGAGGAGTGGGAAGAGCCGATCTTCGACGCTGAGAACTTCATCATCGAGGGGCCGGCGTCGGTCGAGATCGTCGACCGGACCGGCCAGCAGGTCCAGATGGAAGCCGTCGAGGACGCCCTTGGCCGGTACATGGAGTCTGAGCGCGAGCCGGGCATCATCTCTGACAAGCATGACGACGTCCCGATTGGCGTCCCGCTGTGGGAGTGGGTGACCGACAACGGCACGATGTACGAGACTGACGTTACCGGTAGTGAGTTCACGCTCGTTGCGAATCTCGGCAACGAGACGACGATGAGCAAGAAGGCTCGGGCGCGCTGTCTGACTGGCGATTATGGCGGCTACTCAGTGACGGTCTATTCCAACCGCGAGCATCAGAAACCCGACGGGACACGTGTCACCGTCGACTGCGATCTGCATGCGGTGACGCTCGGCGACGAGGAGCTCGTGATGAACCCCGCGGCAGATTTCGACGTTGTCGACTTCAAGTACGGCGCGCATCTGGAGGCCGCGATCCAGCGGCGACTGCGCCGGCGCCGAAGCTTGGTCGGGCAGGTTGAGCAGAAGCTCGGTACTGGCGACGGGACTGAGGAGTCACTTTCGGACTCCGTGCTCGCGAAGCTGCAGACTGACTGAACAGCTCCCCGATGACTGGACGGTCGGCCACCGTCCGAGAGGGACCATGGCCATGCATTCACTATGGAGTTTTTCGGCTCGACTGACACGGTCGACCAGAAAGCCCAGACCGTGCTGGACGACCTCTCTGAGGACCCCTCACCGTTTGAGATCCTTCAGACGGCCGACCAGCAGGCGGGCGATGATGTCGACCCCGAGACGGTAGTAACGAGAATGCGCAATCTGGACGACGCGGTCGACGCCAAACTCGGCGCCGTCGAAGGCTCCGATGTCGACCAGAAGGCGATGCGGGATGCGGCCGGCGCGGTCGCAGACCGGACGCCACTACAGGAGGCTGATGCCCTGGATCTGCTTTCGGCGGCCGCCGATAGCGCCGAGCAGCAGGACCCATCGACGTTTCTTGAGGCGTTCAGCGATGTCGCCGGCGTCGACCAGAACGCGCTGACAGACACCCTTTCGACTGACATGACTGATCCAACCAACCCCGATAGTACCGACCCCGACGCCACGCCTGACGACGGCGTCGACCAGAAACAAGACGGCGGCGATGGCGACGCAATGGACCCGATCGACCTCGTCGAAGAGATCGGCGGCTCCGATGCTGCTGACACCGTCGAAAGTTACGCCGACTCCGTCGGCAAGGACATCCAGGAGGCCGCCGCCGAATGGGTCTCCGAGAACGTCCCTGGCGTCACCGTCGAAGGACACGGCAACAGTCCGGACACCGGTGCGCCGGCACCGGCCCAACCGGATATGAACGGCGACGACTACGACCGCAATCCCGAGCCTGACCAGATGCTCGACGACGCCAGCATCAACGAGCGTGTTGCTGACGCCGTCACCAGTGACGAAGTCCTAGACGAGATGGCGGGCGCGGTTGCTCAGAAGCTCGCGACTGATGACGACCTCGCAGACGAACTGGTCGGCACGGTCGAGCAGAAGGGCGACTTCGCGACGACGGATGAGACGGTCACAACTGCACACGAGGGCAGTAAGAAGACGGTCGGCGAAGCCGGCGCGGTCACCGGAGGTGACAGCAAATGAGTATGAGTGCCCATCCGATGCACTCCTACGCTGGTGGGAGCAGCCCCGGCCGCTTCCTCGAATCAAACAAGCTCGATGATGTCCCGATGGACTGGGACGAGGGGCTGCTTCAGCGGGCGCAGTACGACTCCTCGACCGCAGCGCACGTCAACGCCATCTACACGGCGACGCTGTACGCACAGTACAATCAGGAACACTCGTGGTACAACGCACTCTCGCAGGTCGACCGGTTCAGCGCCTCGCTGGAAGGGCCAGTCACCGCGAAGGCCTACCGTGCTGCGACGAACCCTGTCGACCTGCAGACCCACAGTGAGGGTGGCAGCGTCTCCTCGGGGACAACGTTCGGCGTCGAAGAGGTTGAGTTCGACCCCAAGCGCTCGGAGACGGTTGCCGAGGTGTCGGACCTGCAGGAGATCTACGCTGCTATCGAGGACGCCGTCGGGTTCGAAGAGTTCTGGCAACTCCAGCAGGAGCAGCTAGACCTCGCGATCGACCGCGACGGCATCGCCGACGCCGTCGTCCAGGGCGACACGGCCTACGACAGTACGGACACAATCACGTCGCTGGACCGCGCGGTCGCCTCCAGCGACGAAGAGGCCAACGCGACAGACCCCAACGGCAACGCCTACAACGACGGCGATCTCGACTACGGCAGTGTCGACCGGTCGACCCACACGTGGGCAGACTCGTTCGTCGACCACAACGGCGCGTCCGGGCCTCGCCAGCTCACCAACGACCTGTTCAGTTCGTTCCTGAACTCGATGAATGAGTTCGCCGACGTCGACGTCTACTCTGACACGGCGATCCTCACGGGGCATGACACTGCTGGCATCCTCTCGGATCTGGCTGCGGACCGCAACAACGTCCGGAACGTGATCTCGATGGACCAGAACCGGACCGAGAGCGTCGGCGATGCGTCGACGATCCGCGGCGTCTCCGGAACGGCTCGCCATCGCGACTACGACGGCATCCCGATCATCGGCAACCAGCACGCGATCAAGCACGGCGACATCTCGTCGATCTTCCTCGTTCCGACAGACACGATCCGTGGCCAGCCCCGCCTCTCCATCGAGCAGTTCACCGAGCCCTACACTGAGACGGCCGGCCGCGGCCAGACGCAGGGGTACCTCGCAACCGGTGAGTACCGCGAACAGGCGCTCATGCTGATGCACCACGAGGTCATCAACCGCGACTTCGCCTCTGCCGGGCTGCTGCGCGATCTCGCGGAGTAACGCTCCATGACTGAGACTACTACCATCACTATCACTGTCGAAATCGGCGGCCGTGTGTTCGTGCGACAGGTCCAAGGCACCCACTGGGCCCGTGACGATGACGGCCGGCTGTACGTCTACGACGACGACACAACCGTCCTCGATGTCGGCGCCGGCAGCGTCGTTGAGGTGCTTCGCGAGGACGACGTCGAGACCGTCGCGACGATCGACTCCGACACTATCACTGATACCACCACTCCCACTGACTCATGCCAGTAATCACGCTCAACAGCGCTGAAGAGTTCGAAGAGAAAGGCCACGCCGACGTCGAGTTTGTCGGGTTCCGCTACACCGGCGACCGCTCGGTCAAGACTGATCAGGACCTCCGTCAGCGGGCCGGCTACGACGGCCCGCCGAAGTTCCAGCAGGGACGGGTTTACTTCGCGATCCTGCCGACGAACCTCGACGAAGACCACGTCGAGAACGCCTCGATGGGCGTCCACGCTCTCGAAGCGCGGTCCGACTTCGAAGTCCTGTACGACGCCGAACGGCTATCTGAGGCACTGCTCGACCGCAACTACCTGCCGACGGATGTCTTCTATGAGGGGTTTGACCGATGGAAGCGTGCCAAAGTCATGGAGAAGCTCGCGCTTGACGACGCCGGCCGCGTCTATGATACGGATGACGAAGCGCCGTATCGCGAGCAACTCCGTACCATCGCCGGCGTCGAACCCGACGACGAAGCCTCGGTCTCCCAGCAGCGCACTGACGAGTATGTCGGCCGCTTCTCGCGGGCTGAGGCATCGGATGTCGTCAAGGTCGTTCGACAGGACCCCGACGAGATCGACCTCCGGACGGCCGGTCTCACCGATATGGCGGCATACCTGACGCGGTTCGCTCCCGACACCGTCGAGCAGGCCATCGACGCCGCTCTCGGCGAGGACGACCCCGAGGATGTACCGATCACTCGCGTCGACAATCCGGGGGCTGATGACGACGCCAGCGACGACGGCGAGGACTGATCCATGGCTGACGTCCGCTACGCGCCGACCGATGCGGTGCTCCGGGCGCTGGACCTCGAGCCGAACACGGTGCAGGAGTCCCTCAAGACGCGGGCGGAGTCTCGTGTTGCGTCTGCCACGCAGAAGTGGATCAACCGGACCAACCAGCCGTTCCATCCTAAACGAGTCGGTGATCCGTCCGAACCACGAACGTGGGAAGTCTACGACGTTCAGGACGCGGTCTCCTGGCACCCGGCGACGATCAACCTCGACAACGCCAACCCATTGCCGATCGACCCGGCGCAGGGCGATGTCATCGAGGTCCGAAGCAGTCGCGACGAGTGGGAAGATATCACCGACGAAGAGGGAGACACCTTCACGCTGGACTATCGCCGCCGGCGGCTTCGTGTCTTCGAGCGCCGGTTCGCGAACGCGCCGTGGGACGACCCCAACACACGGTTCTGCCGGCTCACGTACCGTCATGGCCCACTTGGTGAGGACGTGACAGTCGCCGACGACGGTCTTGTCGAGGGCGTGCCACCGGATGTTGTCGAAGCCGTCGCTGCGAAGGCGGCGACGATGCTGGCTCTCGATGACGACCAACTGACGAGCGCTCCCGACAGCGGCCAGCTGACAAATCGGTCGACGAAAGAACAGGCGCTCGAAGAGACGTGGAACGACACGACCGCTAGCTACAGCGGCTTCTCGACGCTATGACATGGCTATCAACATACCTGTCCCGCTGGAGATCGCCGTCGAACTCCAGACAGATCCACTCGGCGGGAGCGTCACTGTGACTGTCGTCGATGCACCTGCCGAGAGTGCTCGCGAGGCGCTGCTTGACGATATCGAACGGAAGCTGGTCGGTGAACGGGACAACCTCGTGTTCAAGACGGTCAAGCGAGCTCACCAGCAGCTGCGGCACTACGCCACCCGGAACGGCTACACTGAGGGGCCGCTCATCGACAGCTTCGCCGGCGTCGAGGCGTCGCGAGATCGGCGCTCGGTCCAAGCCGAGTGGTCGTGGGAGCACAAAGTGATGCAGTTCTGGGAATTCGGCGTTGAGCCGCATACGATCTCCGGGAATCCGTTGCTGCACTTCTACTGGGATGCCGCCGACCAGTGGGTCACAGCGGAGTCGGTCAACTGGGGTAGCGAGACGGGAGGGATCCCGCCATCGCGAGCGGTGCGAGACTCGCTCAACTGGCTTCGGAGGGATCTGTCGTGACACACCCATCCGTTGAGTGGGTGCTGGAGCAGGTCGGAAGTGTCGTCGACAGCGTCGCCGCCGACTACTCGCAGGCCGACGGCAGCGACGTCGTTGTCCGGCGCGTCGACCGAACTACCAACCGCATCTACGACGGCAGCGGAACGCTCGATATGTCGGCGCCGATCCACCAGCGTGCCGGCGCCCTCGAGCGCGGTGTCTACATCGGCGCTGCCTATGCCGACCGGAGTAGTGAGCCGATCGGCACGGAGTACAATCTCGACGTCGACGAAGTCGTCGGCGTCCAGCTCGAAGGACTGACGGCTCGTGATGGCCACGGCGGCCACGTCGATCCCGACGGCGAGTGGGGCATCCCGTGGAGTGCGTTCGTCCGCCGAGTGCGGACGGCGATCTACGACGGGCGGACGTATCCTGGTGCCGGCGGCCCGAACGTTTCGTTCACGCATCTGCGTCTCACTAATGAGGCACCGCGGTCAGACGATTTCTCGCAGTACTACGCGCATAACTTCGACGTCGTCTTCGACGGCTTCGAGGAGCTTAGCTAACGCCTGCAGGTAGCAATCATGAGTGATCCGTATCCAATCGATCCGAACACGGACAGTAGCATCGACCTTGCAACAGTAATCGAGGTGCTCGCCGATGATCCAAAGGTGGTCGGCGACCGGAGTGACTACCACCCAACCCGCGGACGGGTGGTGAAAGAGACGCCCAGCGGGAACCGCTGGCTAGGTGATGGGGACCAGTGGATCAGTCTTGAGAGTGATGTTGGTCTGTCGTCACCTTTGGTCAGTACAGAGGCCTTAGTTGACGCCTCGGACGGCAACGGTTGGGAGACTCTGAGAGGGTTAGGGTTCGACAGCGGGGACTTCGTTCCCCTTTGCACAGTCCCCGTTCTCGGAGCGAGTGCCCAGACGACATCCACATCTTACGTGGATATTGGTAGCGTCAGCACGGCGGCTCAAACGTCGCTTGGACTTTATCCATCCACAACGACAGGTATCCGCATCAACGTCTCTCTGACAAATGATACTGCAGATGGGTCAACGTTTGTGCGTGCAAAAAGTGACTTTATAACCGTTCCTGGTACTGAGGTCCAGCACACTGGGACGGAGTTTACCCAGAAGACAGGCCCCGTTGCGACAGATCCACCACAATCACCTAACGGAGGGACCAGAGTCACACTGCAACTTAAAGCGAGCAGAGGGACCGCAATGGTCGAGGGTAATGCAATTGCAGAATTGGGGGTTGTCCTGCCATGACGTGGACGTGGGAGGTAGATGGCCTCGGGACGGCCGAGCAAACCTTACGAGTTATTGACCCCAACGGGGCCGAGCAGTACAGTGATACTCGGGAGGGATGGTCGTGGTCGGGCGACTACCCCGACGAGGTCTATCAGACCGTCGCGGACCACGACACGAGCGCGGCACTCCGCGGGGACATTGTCCGCGCTCGGTAGTGAGTGAGACCGCCCTGGTAGTCCAGCGCTGAGCGCCTGCAAGAAAGCCCGATGACGCGCCGGTAGGTCGCGGCCGGCGTCGAGGTACCACGCGGTGTGAACTCACGGCTAGCGCTGGATTGCCCATGCAGCTATCCCGAGCAGTTCCCGGAGTGTCAGCCCAGCAGCAAATACATAGACCGCCTGAATGGGAATGTCGAACGCGGTTGTGACTGCAACGGAGAGAGACATGATGACTGCCATTCCGACCCATGCAACTGCGAACATCCGTCCCGACGGTGTCGAGTATGACCCGAAGCCTTCCATGTCTGATTGGTTAGCTGAATTCGGCATAAATCATCTGTTTAGTTAGTGATAGCTACCGGGTTAGAATCCAACTTGTGAGTCCTTGTAGTACAGCTTGCAGTTGCTTTCTAGTCTTTCGCTCAAACAATACAAATGACACACGAAATACATAGTGGCGGGGCTATCCCCGTCCGACATAGAGGTACAGCATGACGGGCGCCGGCTCTGGAAGCCTGGCGTTCGGGAAAGAGCAGTCGTTCAAGGGACCGCTGGAGACCGACGCCAACAGCGACCCGCAGTACTGGGAGTTCGGTCGCGACGAGACGCTGACGGACCTCTCGCTGGACAACCAGGCCCAGCGGCTCCGCCAACAGGGGAAGGTCGAATCCGTCGAGACGATCAAGACTGGCTTCGAGGGCGCGGTCGGCGTCGAGGCAACGATCTCGACGGACACCTACGCCGATGTCTTGGAGGCGTTCGTCTTCAACAACGACGCCGGCACTGGCTTCCAGCGCGGTCGGGCAGCATCAGGCCGCATCTACGCCGGCGTCGACTACCTCGATGGCACCATCCAGCGCGAGCTTGTCGGCTGCATCGCAACTGGTGCGACGCTCGTGTCGTTCAACGGCGACGGGACGGCAACGTTCGACCTCACGATGCTGTACGCGAGCGAGAACACCGATACCGCGATCACGCCGTCGAACGTCACCAGTGTTTCGACGGGCACGTCATTGCCGTTCCACGCGGTCGACGTCAACTTCGATGGCGCAACCGTGTCAAAACTCCAGTCTGCGGAGCTGACCATCGACTCTATCGCAAAGTTCCATCGCGGCAGCGATCCCGAGCCAGTTGACGCGGTCATCGATGAGCCACAGACACAATTGTCTTTCGAGGCGATCATCACGACGGCCGACCGGCTTCGGCGGGCGCTTGGCGGCCCGACTGCGACCGAGCCCCTGGACACCGTCGAGGCTGCACAGGGGTCTGTGTCGGTCACAAACCCGGACGGCACGCCGGCGGCAACGTTCGACCTCGCCGACGTGACGCCAGTCACCGAGTCGTGGAACAACGTGATCGGCAGCGACGACACGACCGAGTCGATCACGGCCAACAGCGACGGCGGGGTGACTGTCAGTGACCTTTAACAAGACCTACATCGCGTTCGACGAGAGCATCGACGCCCTCGAAGACGAGATCGAGGATATCACCGAGCAACTGGCAGAGTTGGAGGAGGGCAACCCACTCATTCCGCAGCTCAAGACCAAGCGGACGCGGCTCGCCACGCAGCGCAAAGGGGCAGTGTGGGCCCGTGACCGGGCGCATGACTCCGATGACTTCCCGATGTGGGACGACGCTGTTGACGGCGTCACACTCGCCGCCGTCCGGGCCGGGACGCTGGACGGCATCAAAAGCGAGGTCGCCGACCGCGAGGGCGGCGGGTCGGACCTCCTGCTCATCGCCGATGGGACTGTCGAGGCGCCCTACATCGACTCCGACCACAGCGAGGAGCAACGGGCTGGCGTCGTCGGGCAGCTGCATCCGTACTATCAGGACTGGGCTGCTGCCCGCATTGACGAGTTGATGGATCCTGAGGGAAACGTGATCGGCTCCAGCGACTCGCCAAAGGAGACCTAACCGAGGATGATCTGGACCGCGACACAGTCTATCGCTACGCTCGTGCAGTCTATATCGACCGCGGCGGGAGCGTCGAGGACTTCCAGTCGTTACCGTGGCCGGCGGTGCTGGACTGGCTCGCGGTGCATGACATCCTTGACGTCCGGGCGTCGCTGGGTGGTGTTCCAGAATGAGTGAGTTCGAAGCGACCGGCCACCTCGTCATCGACAGCATCGAGGGCGCCGACGCCGCGCTCGAAGACGAGTTCAGCGTCTCTGCCAGTGATGCTGTCAGCGCCGGCGGCGGTGGGCGTAACCGCAGCGTCAAGCGGATCACCGACAACCTCGACGAGACGGTCGACCTCGCCGAAACGCGCAACGACCTCCTGCGAGACATCCAAGAGACCAACGAGGACGGTTCGTTTCGTATCTCTCGCGGGCTCCGGTCGCTTGGCCGAGGTAGCGTCGCCGCAGCGCTTGGCGGCGGCGCGCTCGTGACGGCGGCACTCTCGCAGTCGCCGGACACACGGCCCCAGCCAGACGAGACATCCGAGCCGACCGATCAGGCCGATCCAAACACTGGCGAGAGCGACATCGTCGATCCCGTGACGATCACCGCGGCGCAGGTCGTCGCCGAAGGTGCAACCGTTCCAGCCAGCATGGTTATCACATCGGGGGCGACCGTCACAGCCGCAAAAGCGATAGCTGAGAAAGCCGGGATCGGTCCCGAGAACGTCGTTGATGCGGCCGTGGAGCTGGCGGCCAGTGATGTGGTTGAGAGCGCGGTGCAACTTGGCACCGGGAACATCGTTGAAAGTGCCGTGACGCTCGGCCAGAGTGACGTCCTCGAAGGGGCAGCATCCGGCGCGGCGGTCGCGCTGGGCGTCGACGACATCGTCGACGCGGTCGAACTCAAGGCGAAGGATGTGATCGACGCGAATATTGGCGCGAAAGAAATCATCGGGGCGCTTACTGGTGGAGCTCTTGGCGGAGGCGCAGCGAAATCCCTCTCAGACTTGAGCACAACCGGCGGGGGTGCAGGAGCCGCTGGTGTTGGGCTTCCTATGTCGATCATCCCACAGACAGCAGACATACTCAACGACGTGACTCCTCGTGATATCGTCCCAGGCCCCGACAAAGAAAACGGGTTGGGAACCGTTTCGCGGGGAGACACGACTGTCGAGGTGAACAACAACATCGAGACCAACACAAACATGGACCGCCGCGAGCGCGAAGACATCATCAGTGAAGCAACGCGGAGAATGCGTCAAGAGTTACGGAGAGAGATTAATTAAGACTGTAGCTCTCGGACTTGTCTCACCAACTGTTGTATCCTTGCAGCCGCAATTACTACTACTATAGACAGAATCCCAACCAATAGCTCAGAATACATGACGGCGTAAACAATACCGAGCCCGCCACCGACTACTGCCAACACCTGCCCCCAGTCCTCACTCAGTTTCATACGCGACTATTCCAGCCACGAAAACAAAAAGCTACAGCCATGCTTGAAGGATTCAGACTTACGTTTCCAGACGGAACGACGTTCCGCGCACAGAGCGAATCAAGCGTTACGCCGGAGCAGGACATCCGCTTCCTGTTCGACGGCCTGAACAATATCCTCGCGCTGTTTGAACAGTACGTCGCCAACGGCGGCCAGGGCGGCGACACGGCCGATGGCCTTGGGCAGGGCGTGTTTCTCGGCAGCGGTGCCCGTATCCAGACCTTCGATGTCCAGTTCACGCGCACCGTCAGCAGCGACGCACCATGGGGCGACATCGACACCAGCGTCGACCCGCCGCCGGCACCGGAGACGTTCCGCGACACCCTCAATCGCAAGGTCGAGACGACGGCGCTGGATTCGGATAACCCGGCCGTGCTCGAGTTTGGCGAGTACGCCGCCGGCGCCGACCACAAGTACGGCCCCAAGACGGTGATTCTGAGCAACCTGCGGTTTGACCCGTCGCTAAGACAGTCATCGGAGGTCTCCGGGACGCTGGAGTGTATCGAAGCCAGCGACGCCGGCCAGGTCATCCACGGGCAACAGCAAACGGAGGACTGACCGTGCCTGACGATTATCAGCTGTACGTCTTGGTGGTCCCCGAAGCGACGCGGGCGCAGCAGAGCCAAGACAGCCAGCAGAACCTCTCGATCCAGGGGCTGCTCAGTAGTCCGACGGGCGCGGCGACGCCGATCTCTTCCGAGCCGACCGACCAGCGACTGCGCGGTGACTATGTCGGACAGTACGCCAGCAAGATGGCGACAGAACTCAAGGAGTTAGGAACCAACGGCACCATCGACGCTGTCGGGCTGACTGGACAAACTGGCGAGACGCCGATAGATGGCTACTACACGGCCCAAAGCGTCAATACAGAGCCACGGAGCGCACAGTCACGGTCGCTTATCCGCTACGATCTGGCCCTACGCGAGAAGGGCACGCGCTCAACGCATCGCCGCGAACTGACGACCGAGCGGCGCGAACTCTCGCATCCGTTCGGCAACGATGTGACCGGCTACGTCGCTGTCCCTGCCGCCGCCGAGGGCGTCCGCTGGCTGGACCCCGAGACGGACGCAACGGCCGACGCGACGCCGTCGACGACCCGTAGCGCCGAACTCGGACGGATCGCCGAGTACCGACTCTCCGACGCGCCCTACCAGTCGCCGTCGTTGGTCTACGACATCGGCTACAGCGACGAGGGCGCGACGGATGTTCGTGTCTGGGACACGCGCGGGACCAGCAAACTCGACGGCGACGGGAACCTCCAGTGGGCCAAGGTCTTTGACCCCAGCCATGGGTTCACTGCCGAGGCGGTCATCGACAGCGGCCTGGTCCGGCTGCGGGCCGACCCGTCGGCCGACCCCGGCATCAGCGTCGAAGAGTACGACGCCAGCGCCGGCGCGTGGGCCAGCCTATCGCTCCCGTCGTCAGACTGGACGCTCGCCGAGCTGGACATCGCCGAGCGGCAGTCCCAGCGACTCGGGACAGCCCGTGTGGATGCCTGGACGCGGTGGCGCGACACAACCACGGGCGCGACCTATCCGCTGGACCTGACCGTCCATCGTGGCTGGCCGTCCATCCAGTTCTCTCGCGTACCAGACAGCACCTCTCCGGTCCCGAGCGGGCTGGAATCGCTGTTGTCGCCGGCCGCGTCGGACCGCATCGTCACACCACAGCCAGTGCGTGACCTCCGGCCGCGGGAGGCGATTCGCTGATGCCGACATTTGACACACCGAACAGCCAGCACTCCTATACTGTGCCGGACGACGCCGCAGGTGTCACGTTTACCGTCCGCGGCGGCACTGGTGGCGCTGGCGGCGGAGCAGGCACAATCACAGCACCGGGCGGCGGCGGCGAAGTTGTCGCCGAACTCCGCGACCAGAGTGTTGCTGGTGAGACGCTGACCGTTTATGTCGGCCAACAGGGCGAAGACGGCCAGGACTCGTCGTCTTTTAGCGATTTACCGGGCGGCGGCGGCGGGACATCGCCGGTCGCAGGTGGCGTCTCCGGTGGGGATGCTGGCACGAGCGACGGGGAGTATAGCGGCTCCGGTGGGGGTGGCGCGCCCTCGGCCATCGAGCGCAGTGGGACAGTGCTTGCCCTCGGCGCTGGGGGAGGCGGCGGACTCGGAGCCCCAGTCAACGGCACGGTTGGCGGCGGGCCGGGTGGTGGCGGTGGTGGCGCACGCGGCGGCGCTGGTGGCCGTGGCGCTGACGGGCCATCTGGCGACGCTACTGACGGTCAGCCCGGTGACGGGAGCGGACGCGGGGGTGCTGGGGCGTCGGCATACACGCAGGACGACTCGCAGGACGATGTCCCGGCGACGGACGGTGGCACTACCACCGACAACTCATTAGCGGCCGTCGCGACTGGCGCATCCACAACCGCCCCGGTCGTCAAAATTGAGCCACTATACCCGCCAGCGCCGCCCCAGTCACTCACAGCCACAGTCGGCGAGACCGACGCATCGCTGTCGTGGACCGACGACGACACAGCCACGGACACGGACCCCGAGAACGGCTATCGCGTCTACAAGAGCACCGACGGCGGCGCGACGGAGACAAAGATCGCAACGCTGGCGGCCGACAGCGAGAGCTATCAGGCAACCGGGCTGTGGAACGGCGAGCAGTATCAGTTCCGCGTGGAGGCGTTCAACGGCGCTGGAGCAGCGTCGGCCACAGTCACCGAGACGACAACACTTCCCGACGCCAGCCAGCCATCGCTGGACAATGGCATCGAGGATGAGATCACAGCCAATTACGCAGATGTCAGCAACCACGGGAGCTATCGCGGCCAAATCATCGAGACGGGACAATCCGCATGGGACTCGTCGGCCACGGGCTTTCAGGAGGTCGTCGTCGACCAGTCTCAGTCGTCGATAACGTTCGCGGGACTGGAGGACGGCGAGGCCTACGAGGCCCGCATCCGCACAGAGACCGAGCACGTCACTGGCACGTTCACTGCGCCGGTCGCTATCACGACGGCCTTCCCGACGCCGGCGGGCGTCTCGGCGACGGCCGACAGCGCGACGCAGGTCATCGTCTCGTGGGGCGACCAAGCCGACAACGAGGACGAGTTCGAGATACTCCGGACACGGACGTTCGCCGACGGGAGCACGCGCTCGGACTCGCTGGCGACGGTCGCGCCGAACACCGAGACATACGTCGACAACGAGGCCCAGCCGTCGGCTCAATACAGTTACGAGGTCCGCGCGTTCACCGAGGACGCCGAAGCGAGCGGGTCGGCATCGGCCACGACGCCGTCGGTCGCATCGCCGACCCCCGCAGACTCCGCTGGCTGGACGGTCGCAATCGAGCGCAGCGACGGCACGGTGCGGCGGCCGTCCATCCTCGACGACCCCAGCATCCGGCCGACACTCAACGACCGGCCGGAGGTCGAGGTCGCCGTCCGGCCCGATGAGTCGTGGCTCAGCGACGACTGGGCAGACAGCGCGATGCGTGTCTGGCGTGACGGCAACCGCATCCCCATCGACACACTCGTTCGTGTCAGCCCCGAGCCCGACCGGACGGTGCTCGTCGGCCGCGGCGGCGATGAGTTGCTGGAGCGCGTCCAGCAGGACTTCGACGATGTGGCTGCCGAAACTGCCATCCAGTCCATCCTCGATACGGTCACCTACGACGCGACGGTCGACCCCGCGCCGACGGCCGACAACGAGTTGCTAACGGCACTGGACTCAACTGAGGAGCTATCCAGTGCCGCGCGGTCGCTCAGTGGCCCGCGGGCCGTGGATAACGGACAGGCCAAGCCCAAGCAGTCGGCGGTGATCGTCCCGCCCGGGGACATCTCCAGTGGCAAGCTCGTAACCGACACGCGGTGGAACTGGACGGCCTTCGAGGCGCTTGAACTGGATGTCGGCGCACGCGAGACGACTGGCTTTAGCATCGATCTGCCGTATGCACTTGCTGCCGACAACTGGGGGCTGTACTGGCGGATTTCAGAGAACCACGAGGGGTTCATCGAGGTGTTCGTCGACGGGCAGCGCCTCGGCGCACAGGCAGCGTTCGAGAGCGACCGGACCGACCAGACTGTCTCGTGGGCGTCGGCCATCAACCCCGGTACAAGCAACACAGCCGACAAAATCGACATCAGCGGGACCGTTGACATCACGTTCAAGGCGACCGACGGGCCGCCGCCAAACGACATCGGCCCGGTCGGCGAGGCCTACATCGACAGCGTCGCCCTGTTCGATAGACGGCGCTGGGACCCGGCAAACTTCAGCAACACGCTGGACGGCAACAACTTCCTTGACGGCCCGCCCGGCCTGTATGCGCCGGTTGACTTTGACTTCGACGCCGTCCCGATTCGGCGCGCGACCGGCGCGCGGGCTGAGGCGTCGGTCTCCTCGACAGCCAACAGCCAGAGTGTTAGCGTGTCGCCCGACGGCGAGACGTTCACGACGGCCGACAACGCCACGGCCGTTGAGACGGACTTTGCCAGCTCAACCGGGCAGTTCGTCGCGCGGGCGACGCTGGGGGGCGTCGACGGCGACGGGAGCGGGAGCAACGTCGAAGACACGGTCACACGCTATCGGACCCAGCCCCAGACACTCGACTCACTGACGCTCAAATACGACAGTATCGACAGCCCTGGCGTCAGCGAGACGGTCGACGCGACGGTTGCCGACGCGCTCAGCAAGTACGCGGACCGCGCGAATCTCATCTGGGAACTCCAGTACGACGATGGGTTCCAAGTCGTCGTCACGCGGCCCGGCCAGCGAACCTCGGCCGCCGACCCCGACCTCGTGGACTGGCGCGTCGACAAGGACATCGAGGCCGAGGCGACGCGCGCCATCGTCCACGGCCAGAGCAAGCAAATCGAGGGCGAGACGTTCACGGCGGACCTGAACGGCGTCCAGCTCAACAACGACGCCATCCTGAAAGGCAGCACGCGAGTCTACGACGCCAGCGGCACCGAGTACGTCCGCGGCGAGAGCGAGGACTACGTCGTCAACCACGTCCTCGGGACGATCAAGATGCCCGACCTCGGGAGCAATCTCACCGAGGGCGAGGCATACAATATCGACTACGAAGCCGAGGTCGTGGGCGACTTCACCAGCGACCGCCACGCCGACGTTCGCCAGCCCGCGATTGTCGACATCCCACAGATCATCAGCCAGCCACAGGCCGACCAGGCGGCGCTGTATATCGTCGGCGAGAGCGAGGGACCAGTCGTCTCAGCGCAGGCCACGCTGGCACGACAGGACATCGGCTACCGGCTGACCGAGGCACTCGACCTGTCGGCGCTCCCCGATGTGGGCAACCTCCGCGTCCGTGGGATTGCTGAGTCCCCGCGGGAGGTCGTCTTGGAACTGGGGCTGGGCCAGTCCGTCGGCGACGTGGTCGACGAGATTCGGAGTTCGCTGTCAGACACGGCCCGCCAGACCTAATCTGGTCGTAACAAGTCCAACACAACACTCGTTCCGTCGTCGGTTCGGGGCACATTGTTCGCGAGCAGGTCCTCGTCAGTCTCGTCGACGTCGAGTATCCCGGTCCGGACCACCCGGGGACCGTCTTCGCGCTCGCCGGTCAGCGTCAGACACAGCTGGCCATCGACCTTCCCGCCGGCGACGGCGATTGTCTCGGCCTCCTCAGGGAACGAGAGCGTCGTCCAACCCTCGGGCTTGCGGACCCGCAGTTCCATACTGGGACTCTGCCGTGCCGAAAGATGATTCCATCGCTGTTGTACCCATGCTTTGGCCAGACCTCATCATGTTCAGACGCACAGTTCTCCCACCGCTGGAGCGCAACGAGCGCCGCCTGTTCGGCCGGGATATTATGTTCTCGAAGCCGCTGCAAACGCGGTGCTTCGCCGGCGTCGTCCAAGACGCAGATTCCGACAACGTCCGCAAGCAGTTGCTCGACATCGACACCGTGTTTCCGGTGAACACGGCGACGATGAAGTACCACGAGACATCCGAGAGACGGGCCTACGAGTGCGGCAGTTACGCGCTGCGGCCCGACGGCTTTCTCGGCGAGTAGCAGTATCACTTCCGGCTGTGGAACCACGTCGACGGCGTCGGGATCAGTGCGCACTACGAGCTCAACCCGTGGCGCCGACCGCGTGATCACTACGCCGGCGTCGGTTGGCAGCCCCAGCCCGGCATCGCGAAGGCTCGGGAGTTGCTCGATATCGATCCCACGGCGGGCGTCGACGGGATTGAGCGATAGGTGGACTTATAAACGTATAATTTCACCTTCCATTGTCGGTGCTTGTCACTGCCCCCGTCATCGCCAGTTTGGGCGCCGACGGCAGACACTGGAGCTGACACGCAAGAAGCACTAATCCCACCTCACCCTGTTCCACTGCGTGTCAGCGCTTTTCTAATCCACTCTGTCACGGTCTATGCGACAGCAACGCAGAGCTTACTATAGACCCACCAGTAGGCCGTGTCATCCATCAGCATTAGTACAGCCTACTGCCGTGGTATATGCACAATCTAGTGTAGTATGCAGGCAGTAGTATCGAGAATTAAAACTCCAGTAACTCAGTCAGACATCGGTGCCTTCCCAGCGTCCAAGCGTCGCGGAGCTATCACTACTGGTATCAATGTAAACGACCCTGACAGTCGCGGCAGAGAGATTGAGCCGTGAGTCTGGTCCACCAGCGTTGCTAAGAACCTTGTTGTCAGAGTCTCTTTTGAAGGTCGTATTGTTGATAGTTGCTGTTGTTCCTGCGTCTATTGTGCCAGTGAACACATCGGTACCAATACTTGCGCTGTCATCATCTTCAGTTGCAGCACCGGTAGAGGTGACATTGAGATTCTCGCCCGCAATGGTGTCCCCTGCATTGTGGGTGATTGCAAGCTCGTCTGACCCCCCGGCATTCTGCTCATAATTGAAATTGAAGCTTGCTTGTGGCGCAGTGTCATTGACGGTATCGCCCACTCCCAACACGAACGTTGCAATGACGGCCGCAAGGATCACGGTAACTGCGACCATGAGTACAACTCCGATAACTGGTGAGACTGCGTCGTTATCAGTGCACAGCAACTGTTTCAAGTCCATTACAATATATAACCTCTCGCGTGATAAAAAAGTCGCTGCTAACAATTGAGAGCTATCTCACAGAAGAGTATATCTGCCCATTAGTATTGGAAGTAGTCAATGTTTCAGCGGAGGTAACTATTCGCTGCGGCCCGACTGCTTCTTCCGCGGTCTCCGAGATACCTCAAGAGACAGGCCCGGAACTGAGAAGAAATCTTGATTTGGGACAGAGTGTTATAGAAAGGTTGCCATGGTTTTCGGATATCGGCCGTAAAGACTGCTATTGCTGCTTCTGAATAGCAGCAACAATACCCACTTTCCACACCGGTTTGAGAGACTACTGAAGTGTACAAATTATTCTGTGACTCCCTGTAAGGAACCTAAGCAGGGACACTCTGACAGTCGTGGCAGACGGCCTTTTCAACCGTTCCATCTGCTGACCTCTCGAGGCTTATGAGCGGGTGGACATAGTGCTCTCCACACTCCACACACCGAAACTGAGTCCAATTACTCATGCTTATATTAAGTAAACGGTAGACACGTATCCCTTACGCTGCCCTCATAGCTTCACCGATTACTTGGTCATGTCTGAATAACACACCACCCTACGAGTGTTCTCTGGCATCACTTAGCGGAATTACTCCGGAAACGGCGGTGTGGTGCTCGCTGCTGGCCACCAATCATAGTCAGCGAGTCGGTATGTTGATTAGAAGCCAGCGGCTGTGCCACCGGTCCAGATGCCAAGCGTTGCGCTGGCAATCCCCAGCCCCAGCAGCGCGTAGTTCGCGAGTGGGTCGTTCGCTCTGACGATGTCGAGCGAGTACTGTGTGTCGTCAACGGGGCTCCACGGCCGGACACCAGTTGGTGTGAGTGTGTCGGCGGCGATATGCGACGTGATGGTCCCTGTCCCGACAGCAAATCCGGTCACAGCCCCTACCAGTGAGGGCGCGATTGTCACAACTGCACCGGCCGTAGCGAGCAGGAACCCAACGACCAGCGCAAACCAGACCGTGTGGGTCAGGCCACGGTGTGTCACACCCGGTATGCGTTGATCGAGATCTGGGACCATCGCGAAGCCGACCGCTGTAATCCCAGCGACGAAGGCGAGCCTGACAAACCCGATGCTGATGAGGACCGCGCTGACTGGCGTGACGAACAGTAGCGCCGCACCATAGTGGCCGTTCCGGTACATACAGATTCTACCGGAAGAGACGAGTCACAGAGTAATACAGTTGTGGCCAGTGCGGAGCGCAGTGGCAAACTGGAGCGGTGTCCGTCGACCCTCCGGGGGTTCAGGGGGTATTGGCGGTCGACGAAAATAGTGAAGTGAAACCGGCCTCAAGACAGGCTGTGTCCCGGAAATCGGGCATGGTTTCAGACGGACCCTTGGGCGGTTGAAGCTCGTAAATGTCTGTCGCGGTTTGGATAGTCTCATCCCGTTTCAGACGGACCCTTGGGCGGTTGAAGCGCCCGTGGAAACCTCGCCCGCAGCGGGAGCACCCCGGTTTCAGACGGACCCTTGGGCGGTTGAAGCGAGAAAGAATACTCCGCTCAGGGCATCACGGACACGGTTTCAGACGGACCCTTGGGCGGTTGAAGCGTCCAGGTCTGGTCCTCGAAGGGATTATTCCCGAGTGTTTCAGACGGACCCTTGGGCGGTTGAAGCTCTCTCAACATTGCCGGAGCATAGTGGTTCAAAACCGGTTTCAGACGGACCCTTGGGCGGTTGAAGCACCCGCCGGGCCGGTCGTCGTCCAAAGAGCGGGCGAAGTTTCAGACGGACCCTTGGGCGGTTGAAGCAGCAGTAGCGGGGCGTAGTGGTTCATGACTGGCGGTTTCAGACGGACCCTTGGGCGGTTGAAGCCTCATCACCGCTGTCAAGGTCCAGGCGCCGCAGCCGGTTTCAGACGGACCCTTGGGCGGTTGAAGCGCAAGGCTTCACGCCCGCGCGTAGGTCTCGGCCGCGTTTCAGACGGACCCTTGGGCGGTTGAAGCTCCGCTTTCGGTGTGTCGCTCTCAGACAGTATGACGCGTTTCAGACGGACCCTTGGGCGGTTGAAGCACGTCGCCCATCGAACCGTACTTCGATACGTGTGGTTTCAGACGGACCCTTGGGCGTGCTGTTCATCCCGGCCAGACTCGTTGAGGTTTCAGACGGACCCTTGGGCGGTTGAAGCGTCCAGTCGTGACTCTATGGATTCGAGCTGGTCACGGTTTCAGACGGACCCTTGGGCGGTTGAAGCCGATGCCAGTCCAGGCGACAGACGCACCGCTCACGTTTCAGACGGACCCTTGGGCGGTTGAAGCCGATGCCAGTCCAGGCGACAGACGCACCGCTCACGTTTCAGACGGACCCTTGGGCGGTTGAAGCGAACGCGACCGAGTGCGTTGAGCAGGACTGATTCAGGGGTTTCAGACGGACCCTTGGGCGGTTGAAGCTCCATATACCTCAGACCCCTGACGCGCGTAGAACCGGTTTCAGACGGACCCTTGGGCGGTTGAAGCTCATCACCGACTCGGTGCATCGCCGCACACAAATAGTTTCAGACGGACCCTTGGGCGGTTGAAGCTATCGTCACATCAACACTGGTGGTACCGTTATTGGTGTTTCAGACGGACCCTTGGGCGGTTGAAGCAGTCCGTTATCAGACGTGGGTTCGAGGAAGTCACCGGTTTCAGACGGACCCTTGGGCGGTTGAAGCGCCGTCAACAAGCCGAGCCGAAGCGATCCCGGCCGCGTTTCAGACGGACCCTTGGGCGGTTGAAGCTCGACGGTGCTGGTCCTGGCACTGCACCTGTTCCTGGTTTCAGACGGACCCTTTGGCGGTTGAAGCCAGAAGCCTTCGTCGGTCTGGACGTTGTCGACGGTTTCAGACGGACCCTTGGGCGGTTGAAGCACGATTGCTGTTGACACCGTCAATATCACGTACAAGTTTCAGACGGACCCTTGGGCGGTTGAAGCGGTATCAACAAGCCTTCGAGGAGCGACCCCGGCCGGTTTCAGACGGACCCTTGGGCGGTTGAAGCGACGGGGACGACACCATAGCCGGTATAATGTGGGTGTTTCAGACGGACCCTTGGGCGGTTGAAGCCCCAGCTTGATCGCCGAGTCGTTGACTGTGGGGGTTGGTTTCAGATGGACCCTTGGGCGGTTGAAGCCGCGCCGTTGCTCGGTGACGGAGTGCTTGAGCGGTTTCAGACGGACCCCTGGACGGTTGAAGCAACGGGGAAGACATACAAGCTATCACCGAGTCGCCGCGTTTCAGACGGACCTTGGGCGGTTGAAGCATGTTCGTCGCCTTCTTGGCGGCGCTGGCCGGCCGGTTTCAGATGGACCCTTGTGGGGTTGAAGCATCAACAAGCTCGCGGAACAGTCCGTTTTCCGAGCGTTTCAGATGGGCCCTTGGCCGGTTGAAGCTCGCTGTATGCCGCCGTCCCAGGCACGAATGACTGTTTCAGACGGACCCTTGGGCGGTTGAAGCACGTACCGTATCCCGGTCGCTCCGGATGTCCTAGCAGGCCGTGCACAGCCACTCGCCGGCCAGCGTCAGCTTCGATGTGTCGGTCCCGCAGCGGGAGCAGTCGCTCGGCGCTGCGCAGTCGACATACAGCAGTTCGTCGCCGAACTGGTGGACGACGGCGCCGCGGGACGTGACGCCGCACTGCTCGCACTCACTCGGTATTGCTCGCTTCCCTGTTCGGAATCTCATCTGGATTGGTCGCATACATACCGTGACCTAGTGGCTCAACGATATCGTCTTGCTTGAGTCGACCAAGCCGTTCTCGAACGTACTGGGCCGAGTAGCCCGCTTGCTCAGCGATAAGCGGTGCGTTCGCTCGGCCTTCGCGAAGTACTTCGAGGATGGCCCAATCTGCGTCACGCATATCATCTGCGTCCATGATTGGTTCTGCTGTACTCATCTCCGTTGTAAAAGTGGTAGGCTACCGCCATAAACCTATTGCCAATAACCTACAACCCATAGGTTTATGTTGGTGACAGAATAATGTGTAGGTATGAAGCGTGGGAGCTCGCCGATGCAGAATTCGGACGGTGCTTCAGACACCGCCCGCGCTTCGACCAACCGAAGCATGAGCCAATCAATTCGCCCCAGCAATCAATCTGCTGGCACGGACCGAGTTTGGCAGTGGATCGACCAGTCAGACGAATCGCAGATCATCCCGGAGACGTGGGCCGACAACGGCGGTCGCGAGGATGCCGACGCTGACGAAGAGCGCTACCACGCCGTCGAGGCACGCGCCGGCCTCCAGCTGGAGTACCGGACCAACGACCGCGGGCAGGCAACCGACGTCGCCAACCGCGAGCGGCCAGCCATCCAGACGCTGTACGTCACTGCCGACGGCGGTCGCGCTGTTGTCGTCGAGTCTCAGGCCGCCGGCAACGGCGAGACCATTCGGCCGCTGTCGGACTGGCAGGCTGTCATCACTCGGCCAGAGGGCCACGGTGACACTGTCGACGCCGACGCTCGGGATGCGTACCGCGCCGTTGTGCGAGAGCTCTACCCCGAGGAGGTCGAGAACTGATGCCCCAATACCACCCGAAGGCCGACAAGCGCCGACACGAGGCTGTCGACCGCGCCGTCGACCAGTTCGAGTCGAACCTGCTCGCTGACATCGTGCGGGACAAGCTGTACTTCCGCGACGGCGCCATCGTGCGGCTGGCCGATGCGATGGAACGCTGCTACACGCTCAGCGAAGACGACGGGGAGACCATCCTCTCCGAGATGGACGCGGTATGTTTCGATGCCGCCGAGACGATTCGCGAGCAGCTTGATGCTGAGGTGCGGGCCCACGTCCGGACAGCACTGGACGACATCGTCGCCGACCGGGCCGAGATCATCGACCACCACGGCGCCGACGGTCGCGAGGCTGTCGACGAAGCCAAGCGGTTGCGTAACAGCGGCACGCTCTTGGAGGTGCTGGCGTGATGGCCACCGCAGCGACTGCCGACATCGCAGCGCTGGCCCAGCTGGACCAGCGTGACGTGGCCGCGCTGACCGAGCACATGGACATCTACGCTGACGACCCGGCGACCCGCGGCGAGCAGGTCGCGGTTTATAACAAAGGCACGCAGTACATCGTCGATCCCGACGCCGGCATCTGTGACTGTCCCGACATGCTGCATCGGCGACCCGACGGCGGGTGCAAGCATCTACGAGCTGTCTGGTTTGCTCGCGGAGACAAGCAGATTCCTGCCGGCGTCGACCGGACCGCGCTGGCGGAACACATCAATAGTGGGGCCTCCCGATGACGGACCCATCGGAGGCGATCATCGTTCGGCGGACGCCTGCCGGCGGAACCCCGCGTCGGGATCGCTACGAACCCCGCAGCGATGGGCGCTACGATCACGTCGAGGAAGAGTGGACTGGGTGTGCCTGGCGACCTGTCGGCCGGCAGATCGTCGACAGCGTTGTCGTCGTCCAGGAGGTCGACGCATGAGCGAGATGCAGTACGGGCAGGGCCGCGTGGACTGGGCTCACGTCGAGCTCACGCCGCTTTCGTCGCTGCGGCTGGGCGTGTACGTGCCGCTCCCACGCGACCGACTCGCGTTGTTGGCGTACCGACGGTCGAGTGGCCTGGAGGTCGATCTCAAATGAAGTCCTTCGCTGACCCGTCAACGACGTTCGAACTCGTCTTCGAGGAGGCCTCGGTCGGGCAGGGCGGGCTGACCGCACGCCGGCCGACCGGCGAAATTCGGTGTACCGAGTGTGGGGCTGTGGCGACGAACATCGATGATTTCCCGCATGAACAGTGGTGCCCACAGCGGTTCGTTCACTCGCAGTGGTACGCTGAGCAGTTGCAAATGTGACGCACACCGAAATACAGGTCAAACCCCGCTACAACGATTCATCGCGCCGCTGAACGCGGTATAGATATCCCGATGCAGGAAGCGACCCATTCAACTCTTTTATTGCCGCTTGCCATGCGCTCACAGTATTAAAGCCGCTTAGAGAGCGGAATTCCTCCAAAGTGCTGTGATCGTGTGGATCAATCTCACCAATCTCTTCTACAACTACATCTCCCTGTTTCGGCCCCAGCCGTGACTCCCGCCACCAAGTATCGCCCGTTGTTCGCGATTGCTTCCGAAATGTCACTACTTCGTTATTCTGGAGCAATTGCTGGCGAGCAGTTTTATCACCAAAGATGATTGGGCCGACGGTCCCCGACTGCGTTTCTGTCATTACTCTATCCGAGTGAGTGGCCCCAATTAAACTATTCGAAATATCAGAATACTAGAAGTTGGTTAGCTGAAGTCACTCAAACCAGACTGTCCTTCTGGAGCCACACCAGCCTCCAGCATATCTTGCTCGCTAAATCTTATATCACTAATAATGATGTATGCTGATGGCCGATGAGTTAGATTACCAATGAAAAAGTAGTGCTTGTAATCATCGCGAGTTAGTTTGAGTGCATCAAACACTCCCTCATAGTCATCGTTCTTTTTCCAGTATAGGTAGATGCCCCACTCAATGCAGTGCTGGCGATGTGATGTCTTAGCGATACAGTCTGTGCACTGATACTCAATATAGAGCTTATGCTTGTACTCTGTTTTTCCCTCTTGCCGCGTGCCGTCTAGCGTTACCTGATGGGTTTGGTCGTCGCGAGGTTCTAGTTCATAGTTAATAATCGTTTCTGGATTGACCATCCCTAAACTGTCATGTGCCTCATTCAATTTATTTCGACAGTCGACGGCTAAACGATCAACAAGCTGAATCTGTTCGGACTTATCCAGCCGCCCCACCTTCTGAATTTTATTGTGAAGTGAGTCCCAATCTTCCTTTGACCCTGCAATTTTGTAACTTTCATCACGGGTATCATCAGGCGCGGCGCTTTCAACCGGTACCGAGACTACATTCCATCGTTTTAGCTCAGTCATACGCTTCTGAGTTGGGTATAAGCGGACATATCCCTCTGAAGGCGAATAACCTCCGAGGCAAACGGTATGGCGCCCGTCATCTACCGGCTCGGGTGCTGCGCGCCCCAAGACTACTAAATCATCAATAGTTTGTACAGACATACTCTTTTGTACTTCCTGAGAGACAATAATTGTTGTCGGTATACCAATGTGTTCGCCAGCAGTAAATTGAACATCGTTCTCAACGAAGTAAGCTGATAGTCAGTTTATTCGGACATCACGCACCCATTTATATACCACGCTATCATCAGTCGCTGACATGATTGCGGACCGGTCGGTCTTTGACGACAAGTACGCCCCGCAACGCCTCCTCCACCGCGATGCTGCCGTCGACCGACTTGCCACTGCGCTCGCACCCACAAAGCGCGGTCAGCAAGGTGATGACCTCCTCATCGAAGGGTCGCCCGGCGTCGGGAAGACCGTCCTGGCGCGACACACACTCAGCCAGTTGTCCGAGCGCCACGATCTCGACTACACCCACGTCGAGTGTATGGGAGCGTCGACGGCGAGCATCATCCGAGAAGTACTGGCGGCGGTCGGGCCCAAACCCGCTACCAACACACCACTCGAAGACCTGTGTCTCTCCTTGCGCGAGCGTGTTGAGGACCCACTCGTCGTTATCCTCGACGAGGCCTCTGACATCCACGACACCAAGGCGCTCGACCGGTTGGCCGACGTCACCGGCATCTCGCTGGTGGTCATCTGCTACGACGCTGCCGAGTGGCTGACCCACGCCCCCAGACGGATCACCCACCGGTTACACGGACAGACGCTGACGCTGGATCGCTACGGCACCGATGAGCTGGCCGACATCCTCGAACCCCGCGCCGAGAAGGGACTGGACCATGGCGTCGTCGCCCGACGCCAGCTCGAAATGATCGCCGACGAGGTCGCTGGCATCGCCCGCTTCGGGATCTACTCGCTGCTGGCCGCAGCGACGCTGGCACAGGATCGGGACCACCACACCGTTCGCGATGAAGACGTCGCCGGCGCGTATCCACTGGCCCGGGAGTGGATGCGGCAGGCAGCGCTGGACTCGCTGTCGTTCCATCATCACCTGCTCTACGCGCTGGTACGGGACGCCGGGGAAATCGACGGCGAGACGCTGCACGACCGCTACGACGCTGTCGCCGACCGAGCGTACGACGGCCGCTCGCGAACGCCACTGGCGGAGCGGTCACAGCGCCGGAAGCTCCGGAAGCTCGATGAGTACGACCTTGTTGAGCGGCTGGGCTCAACGCGGGATCGTCGGTATGCGGTTATCGACCAGAGTGTCCGGTCCGGCTACGATATCGACCTGAGTAGAGTACTCCAATCTGGCCTGCAAGATTGACTACTGTGCGGAGATTTTCTCAGGCCGCTGGGTTGAGGGCTGAATCCTGTACCTGCAGGACATCGAAAAGGGTGCTGCGGCTGATGTGTGTCGAGACTTCAGCCAACTGTTGTCGAATTGTGAGCCGACAAGCCGATGGCGGATAGGCCACTGTCGTCGGTATCGGCCGTTTCGAGTATATCCTCACTCATCTGAAAGGCTGAAATAGCTACGGTCAATGAAAAGTTGAGAGAACTCCAGCGTATTACCCGAAAGAAACAGCACCTAAGTCTTATTTACGTGACTAACAGTAATGTACCTAGCACAGCCGTTCGGCCACATAGGAAGATTCCAGAACAATGGCAGACGATATCGATACCAGATCCCCTAATAAATCGTATTCCGATACGGGTACCTCCCACCACAGGACTGTAACTGAAGAAGAGTATCGCGATGACCTGCCTTTTGACCCTGAATCAGCGGGTTCTGACGAACTATTTGAAGCGCTGAGCGAAATTGGTAAGTATAGTACTGGATGCAAAGACCAGATCTACGAGTTGGCATATAACCATTTTACGCAGGGTATAGATCCCAGTGATCTAAAAATAAAGAATGGAGTATATCTGAGACAAATTATCGAATATGCTAAATCAAGTAGACCAGAGTGGACTGATTCACTACAAAAGTTCGAAAGTCAGTTTTTTGAAGGAATTGAAGATAGTAACTTCACTTCCGGCAATACGCGCTCAACTATTGATGATCCAATTAGCCCAAACCAGGCGAGAGAGTATTTAGAAAAACGGAAGCGGCAGTTCACCAGCGCCGCTGAAGCAGCTTTTGGATCTTCTAATGAATCAACAAATAAGGTCCTGATTCGAAAGGCACAGAAGGCATATCTTTGGAATATATGGTGGTCTATTCAAAACTCTGAGATCGAAGACCAACCAAAATTAGTCCAAAAGGTTGTCCATACTAAGCAACTAAGTGCATGTCAATATTGTGGACGAGAGCAAGGTCTTATCGGAAAATACGATATCTGGTTGTGTAGACAGTGCTTTCAAAGCCTTGCATCGAATATGGGTTTTAGAAAATATAGTTAGATCAAGTCTCAAGATCTTTTATTGCTTGGATCCCGATATAAGACTTCGCTAGTTTTTCACCTTCTTCTCCGTCTACACTTTTTTCAATCACTTCAACAAACAGTCCTTCGTCATTAAAATTTGAGTGAGCAAATTCACCAATAATATAGGCCAAATTCTCTACCCTTTGTCCAGGAACTAGTCCATCATCACAGCAGCCTTCTGCAAATGTTTTAATGGGTTCGTCCTTCTGGCTATACTCATCTCTCAATAATTTTAGATCATTCTCATCAAAAATTTCTTTGTGCCATCCATCCTCGGGAGCCTCCATCTTGACTCAACATTAGCGTTCACTCGTTCAAAATAATATGGGATAGCCAGATTGAGGCCCCAGTTATGATTACCATTTGTATTATAAATGCTAGTAATGATAGCACGCCTATATCAAAGTCAAAGATATCGGAAAAAACCCTGAGAGAGATCGTAGCTACAGTTATAATGACTGATCCTAAGATCACCAAAATTCCGTACTTCAACGGCTTCAACCTGAGAGGAGATATAGAATCTCGATTCATTGATCTGTATTCGCCGAGCAGAAAGATCAGGATCACAAAGTCTAGTGAGAGTGATATGCGGAGGATCATGCTGATCTGATTAAGGACACTATTACTGATCATGACCACAGTCTATGTATAACTCCTCCTGTCATAACAGCACATCACTGAGCTTTGTTTAGACGTGCTATGGTTTTCGGAAGCCAGGTGGTATGCTGATATTGTTTCAGTTGTACCGCCCACGCCACGACCAGACCCACCAAACGAACAGCGGATAATATCGATGGGCATCGCGTCCCGATTATTCGGACATCTAGCACCTTTTTAAGCAATGTCCACCCCTCGGTGTGGCGTGTATGCCACAGAAAATGAGTATCCGGGACTACGCCGGCAACGAAGTTGAAGTGCGCCAGCTGGGCCGCAGCGAGGACGGCCACCGACTGAAGGTCACGCACCCCGATGGCCGGCGCTGGATCTGCCAAGTCAGTCTGTCTGGCGAGATGGACGTCGAGAGCACGTACCGCGATGGGGAACTCGCCGATATCGAGACGCCCGACTGGCTGGAAGATGAGCTATCGTTGATAGCACAGCCCGCGTGAGAATGTCAGGACTCGTCGACGAGCTCGTCGAGAAATTCGTCAAAATCCACGTCATCGTCATGGTATTCGGCACGGTGTTCGTACGCCAAGCGACCGCGCTCCGTCAGTTCGTACAGACCCGAGTCTTCGTAGGGGCCGATCTTCTCGACGAGATCATAATCCAGCAGGTACGGCATCCGCTGGTTGATGTAGTTTCGCGCTCGGTCGATATCGAGCGCGATATTCGCCGGGATATTTCGTCCATCCCGCAGCACGGACAGGATGAGGAAATCGGTCTCGGTGAGTTTCAATTCATCAGGCAGTTTCACAGCCATCACTATCATACCGTTGGTAAGGACTGGTTAAATAACCGACGCCAACAATGCTACAATGACTAAGCGGCGCTAATATTAAGTGGCCCCTGACTCATAGATATGGCTGGAAGCCGACCCCTACTCGCTAAAAGCGGCCCTCGAATGGTGCCCTAACACCTCGGGCCGTGGCTTCCGAACCCTGCAAAGGGCGATTCCGGAAACCATGCAACAATCCAATCAGCGGGCTCATAAAAGTGAGCCCAACGAGAGCGGCATAGCCGACCGTGCAAACGGTCGTGATACTCCAGAACAGAGCAGTACTCAGAAAACGGACTCGCGCGAAGACGCGAGCCACTCGGAGAGGACTCAGATAGGGACCCGTCCCTCCACTAGCGCCGCTGGTCCACAGGCCCATAATACTGCCGACGACCACCTCGATAACGACACTACTGCGGATACCCGCAGCGAGGCCGCCTCGAAACTCCGCACGCTCGCGGATGATCTCGAACGCGCGGCGCGACACTCGGCGGCCGACGATGTCGACGTGTCCGTGTATGTGACCGTCGAGGAGACGTTCCGTGGCTCGTGGGGTGATGACTGATGTCGGAACCCTCCGCGTGCGCCCCCGAGCGCCAGCACACCCTACCAGAGGAGATGGCTTGCATCGAAGACCCGACCGGTGTGCTGCTCGCGCCGACGGCCGACATCCAGCTCACCACGCTCGCGAACGTCACGGTCGCGACGACTGAGTCCGAGGCGTGGATCAAGAGCAACGTCGTGGTCGAGCGGGAGGCGTGGTGCTGATGGCCGGCGCAATCACCCGTGACGAACGACGCTATCGGATCGAGCAAGACGACGGCGACCTCGACGACACCGTCTACCGGGTCCGGACAAGCGGCCGCGGCGACATCTGCTATCACGACGACCCGGACTGTGCCGACCTCACGGCCGACGACCCAGCGGACATGACCCGGCGGGAGTGTCACCGCCGGCTGTATCCGGCCTGTACGAAGTGTATTCTCGACCAGCCACACGGCGGTCGTAGCGACCAGCGGCCCTCGCTGCGGCACAAACTGGATGAGGTCGACTACGAGTTCGAATGGGACCGCAAGCACGGCGAGGAGGTGGTGTAGATGGCGGCCACAACACGCCAGCCTGCGACGCGAAGCCACCCACCGAACGATGACCTCTCGTGGGATCTGGACCAGCTCCCGCTGCCGGCCGACCAGTCCGCGACCGCCGCCGCACTGGCCGCTCTCGATGAGGCCGACAACGGGCAGCGCAAGACGGTCAAGCGTGTCCGGGCGGCACTGTGTGGCGAGATTCCCGCCGACGAACCGCGCCCGATTGACTGGCTGCGGGCCATCCAACACACCGGCGGTGACCTCGTCGTAGTGACCTGGTCGAGCGCTGGGTTCAACGAGATCGAGTACGTTCCTGATGAGGGGCGGTTTTTCGTCGCCGGCTACTCGGCGCTGGACCGACTCCAAGGCGAGGAGCCGTACTTCCGGGAGGTCGCCACCCGGTCCGCCGCAAAGGACCTGCTCCATGGCGAACCTCGGGCTGTGACCGCTGACGAAGCCACGCTGGTTGAGGGAGGTGCGGACTGATGGCGGTCGCTGACTGCCAGGACTGCTCGTGGTCCGAGACTGCGCAGGATCTCGTGTCGGCGAGCGACGAAGCCGAGCGCCACGAACGTAAGGAACGGCATGATGTCGAGGTCAAGCGCGTTGCGACGGACGGTGGCGTGAGCCGTCGCGACGCCATCGCGACCACGGCCCAGCTGACCGGCGTCGGCGACCAAGACACTACCTGCCAACACGGCGTCGTTGGCTGTCCCGGACCAGAGGGCGACTGGCTCGACAGCTGTGTTGAGTGCTTTTTCGAAGGTGGTGACGACCATGTCTGAGGGCAACACCTACGACGTCGACGGCGAGGTCGGCGCTCCGGCCGTCGACGGTGAGCCTGTCGGAGAGGCCACGGCCCGGCTCCGCAGTGAACACGTCGCGACGGTCTATCTCATCGACACTGGTGAGGGAACCCACGTCTGGCCGGGCGGCTACCCGACCGGCGCGGAAGCCAACGACAACTGGACCGTTATGACCGCGTGGTGGCACGTCGATACCGTTCGGAGGCGGATAGCATGAGCAACCCGCTGTTCGACGCCCTCGACGACCACTTCCGAGGCGAACGAGTCCGTGTCGTTGGCAACGACGGCACCACCTACGAGGGCTGGGCCGAGCGCCTACACCACCACGACCGCCATGTCCTGCTCCGTGACGCGGTCAACGTGGACCGCGACGACGATATCGGGACGGCCTACGTCGCCCACTGCGACAGCATCGAGATTTTAGAGGGTGACAGTCGCATCGAGCCAGTCAGTCCCGACGCCATCGAGCCGGCGCCGTACGCCGTTCGCGAGTTCGACCGTGAAGGGAACTGCGGCTACATCGCTCGTGTCCGTAACGACGGCTGGACCGGCTCGTTCCCTGTCGTCCGGCCCGTCGATGGCACGGAAGCTTTCGAGGTCGTTGAGGGACACAAACGCCTGTGGGTCGCCGAGCAAGCCGGCCTCACTACGCACCCGGTCGAGATCGTCGACGTCGACGACTGGGGGCTCGCCCGACGTTTCGTCGTCGACCACCTACCCGATGAGGAACAGGTCCACGACGACGGCACGGCCACGGGCTGTTACGATGACGCCCAGATCGAGACCGTTATCGACCGGCTCACCAACGAGTGGGGCGAGCGAGCGTTTGCCCTCCCGCAGGTCCAGTTCAATGCCGACCGACTCGGGTTCGACGCCGACGGTGATGCCACCGAGCAAGAGGGACAGCCGGGTGACACGGCCGATGACACAGATGACGAGGCGACCGATGCTGACGTCGAAGTCGCTGTTGACGACGACGAGTTGTCAGAGCTACCGCCAACAGGCGAGGAGGTACTCGCTGCCCTCGCCGAGCATGGTGAGCTCCCCAGTGCCGAGCTAAAACACATTACCCAGCGGAGCTTGCAGGCTATCTCAACGAATCTCAACGACCTCGAAGAGATGGGGCGCGTCGAGTCGCGTCCAGACCCCGACGACGGCCGCCGGCAGCTTTACTCGCTCGTCGACGAAAGCAAGCGAGATGAACACCGCGTTGGTGACCCAATCGATGAGGACAGCGCCGGCGCACAGGAGGCCGAGGCTGATGGTGGTGTCACGACCGAGTCTGACGGGGACCTACCGCCGGGTGTCACAGCACAGGATGTCCGCAACGCTGTCGAGGCAGTTGAGGGACGGCAGCGGGAAGGGCTCAGTTACCTCGGCGATGTCGCCGACGAGCTGAACGTTCGGGAAGCCAGAGCGCGCCTGTTCTGTCACACCGTCGGTGTGTACAACCAGGTAACCGACGCCAGCGGCTACCGGGGTGAGACCTGATGCAGCCGGTTCACCACGGTCTTGTGATGCTGCTCTTGGGGCTCGCCTCGCTGGTCGTGACCGCCTTCATCGTGGGGGCGATACCATGACCACCACCCGGGGCAACGCTGACTGGATCAACTGTATTCGCTGCGGTGGCACCGGTGAACACGTCGAATGCATCGACGATATCTGTCACGCGAAGGGCCACTGCATGCACGGCGACAATCGCTGTGCGCTGTGTGAGGGACTGGGCCGTATCACCACCGAGCTCGCCACGCGATGGCGCCAGCGTGATTTCTTCGAGGGGGTAACCGCGCCGGCGCCGGATCTGCGAGCCCGAGGGAACCTTCACGCCGCTGCTCGCGAGGTCCACGAGGACCACGAGCGCTCACTGCAGGAGGCTGATTTCTGATGAGTAAAACTGCTGATACACAAATTGACGACCCTGACGACGACCGACTCGAAACGCTGTACAACGTCCACGAAGAGCTGCAGACCATCGCCGAGAGCGACGTTCCCTACGCCGAATATGCGGAAAACTGGCTTGCGTCTCTCCGGGAGGCTGGCTACGATGTCTGAGTCACTCGTCCAGTCCTTCGATACGGATGGAGACGTCGTCGCCGATTTCAGCTTCGACGGTCGCGATGGCTTCGGCAAGGTCGCTGTCGGCGGCAACCATGCTGTCCATCGCATCCTGTCGCTGTCGTTCGGCCTCTTCGGCCGCGGTCTGGGAGAGGACTTGGCCACACCACACGCAGGCGTCTTTCTCCCGGGGCGTCTTCTGCTCACAGCGCGGGCAGACGATGGGGCCGACAGCATCGGGTTCGTCAGCTTCGACATCAAGGCCGTGGGCGCGGGCGATCTCCCGCTCGCTGGCGTCGTCGAAGACGGCGATGTACCGGCTCGCGATATCGGAACCACGCGTCCAGCCGTGGTGTTCTTCGAGGTGGGCCTGCGAGACGCCCTGCGAGGCGAGATAGCTGGCCGAGGACTTTCGGAAGTGCGTCGGCGTGACGGTCTTGTCGACGCCGGCGCGGTCGGCGACGTCTTTCAGTGCGTCACGGACACGGTTGTTCGAGATACTCTCCGGCGACGAGAGCTTGCACCACAGCGGGTCGGTGTCGCCGCCGGGATGATCGTCGAGCCATCGGCGGACATAGGGGACCGACGGGACGAGGACGGGCGACCGGCGACCGTTCTTCCCGTTGAGTGTGACCTGCAGGCCGTAGTCGTGATCAACGATGTCGCCGGGCGTGAGGTCGTAGAGCTCGCCGGGGCGGGGGCCCAGATCCCATGCGAGGGCGACCAGTGCCCGGTCGCGGGAGTTGAGGCAGGCGTCCAGCATCGGCTGGATGTCGTCGGCCCAGTCCAGCATGGTTGCGGGGTTCGGTGCCGGGTCGTAGTTGTCGGGATACCCGCCGGGGACCCACTCGACAGCGTCCGGGTACTCGTCACCGTCGGTGACGATCTTCCCGATAGTGCGGAACGCGACGCGGTAGTCCTTGTTTGTCTCGGGACTGCCGGTCTGTTCGGTGTTGATCCACTGGACGATATCTTCCGCGGCTTCGCGGTCGTCGACGCCATCGGCGAGCCCGCCGACACGCTTCGCGATGATGAGCCCACGCCGCAGCAGGAACTCGTGGCGGTGGTCGGAGAACTCACTGGGGCCCAGCAGGCGGATCTGCCGGTCGAGGTCGAGGAGGAGGTCCCGGTCGGCGTCGCTGATGTCATAGTGACCGTCCTCAAGGCGGTCGACCATGGTGTCGACGGCGCTGGCGGGGTTGTCGGTCATGTAGACAGTGCCACGGGCGACGGGCATGTAAAGCTCGGGTATATTGCCCTCCCCGGGCATTTTCCAGATCACATCGACAAGCAGCCAGTAGCGTCTCTATCTCGGATTCGGGAACGGCACTACACCAGTCCGAGCGGCGGTGTGCCGAGCAAGCAGACTGCGTCGTCAACGAGTTGTTCTCAAACGCCAGTACGTTTGCTCCGACTGCTCGACGCATTACTGTCGCTCCGTGAGAAAAGAATCGCCAGCGATTAGCCAGATGAGAGCCCGTTACCGGGGAACTGCTGAAATACGGACTCGAAATCGTCAATCTCTGCGGCCGTGGCATCGGCCCTTTGGCGGAGTTCTTCGAACCGCTCGTTGACGGTCTGGTATTCATCGCTTGCTTCGAGTTGTGGTGTGTTCTTCTGGGTTTCTAGTGTCGCCTTCTTCGAAGCTACGGCGAAGTACTCCTGAACCCGGTCGTCGTACGTGGTTCGGATAAGCATCTCCGAGACGGTGTCGAGGAGGTCCTCGCGGCTGACCGGCTTGGTCAGATACTCGTCGAAGGGCATCTCGACAATGTCGAAGTCCGGGTCGACGGCCGTCACCATCACTACTGCGGGGTCGATACCCCGTTCTGCGATGGTGTCGAGGACCTCGTCACCACTCATGTCGGGCATCTGTCGGTCCAGAAAGACGACGTCGACGGACGCGTCGGCTAACTGGAGCGCCTCAGTACCGCTGTGTGCGGTCCGAACGTCGTGTGCGGTCAGCAGCCACGTCGAATACAGGTCCGCGATATCTTGCTCATCGTCAACGACGAGCACCGTTGCCTCCTCGGTCTCACCACGCTTTTGCACTTGTTGTCCCTCCTGTCGACTCACGCACTGCTCTCACGGTGACTTTCCTGAACAGCAAAATAAAGCTACCCAGCAGATTATCTATTTTGAGAATGCTATGGTTGTCCTATTGTCGATTCTCGTGAAACTGTGCTGTCACAATGCAGTGACTCATCCCAGAGATGTTAACATAGCGGCGACCGTAGGCTGTGTGTATGGTGACCGTCTCCGGACCGTGGACGAGCGAGGAGATGGAACAGTTTCTCAGCGCCGAAACTGTGCCACTCCGTCTCGGGTGTCGAACTCCAGCAGACAAGCCTTGGATGCTCTCGCTCTGGTATCGGTTCGTTGACGGTGTCTTCGAGTGTGCGACTGGGGCGGATGCGGCAGTTGTCGACTACCTCGACTATGACGCCAGCGTCTCCTTCGAAATCTCGACGAACGAGCCGCCGTACTGCGGCGTCAGAGGCAACGGAACAGCGACGATGACAGCGGACGAGGATAAGACAGTTCTCACCGAGTTGTTGCACCGCTATCTCGGCGGGACCGACTCACCACTGGCCGACCAACTGCTTGCACCCGACCGCCGCGAGGTACGGATTACGATTACGCCCGACCGACTCCACACCTGGGACTACAGCAATCGGATGTAACAGCCTGAACCAATGGAACATACAGACTCAACCATGGACAGCGACCCGACAGATATCAAATCACTCGCGATAAGCGCCACCGACCTCGTTGCAGCCATCGAAGCGGCTGCGGACGGGTCAGAGACGGTGTTGCGCGTCACACCGCCGTTTAGCGGCCGGATGCGGGCGCGTCTCCACGTCGTCCAGCCCGACGACGACGATGAACCGATTCTCATCGAGCCCGGCTCGCTACTGGCTACAGACGCACCGTCGTATCCAACGCCTGACGACACCGCTGACGAGCTCCGGGACGCGGACGACGAGACGTACTCGGTGGAGCGCCATCGGACCTACCACGAGCAACGACTCGCCGAGTGGCGGGAGTCGCTGCCGGACCACGTCGTTGATAGCACCACACTAACGGATACAGAACACGACGTAACCGTGTCACTACTCGGACCGTGATCGGTCGTGCACGTCCACCGAGAATGTCATAGATATCAGAAGTGCCACAGGTGTCATACCAGATCTCCGCCGCTAATAAAACGTCTCCGCGCCGCTCAGCCTGTAGTAAAATGAACTATTGGGGGACCGCTGTACGTGAAACGAAGCGAAACGGCCGGAAACCTCTAGAGGTTATAAGCTATCTCCAGTAGAAGCCGTGGATAGGTTCCCTCCATATGTCAAGTTCGTCCGCATACGAATTACTCGCCCAGTTTGATGACTCGATACCGGAGTTCGACGAGCCTTTCGTCTCCGCCGTTCGAGGCTTCGCGTTCTGGACAGCGATTGCGCTCCCGTTTCTGTATCTCCCGCTGCTAATTACTGGCCTGAACTCCGGGGCAACGCGGGTCGCGTTCGTCGCACTCGTCGTCTGCAACGCCGTGACACTGTTTATCGGCCACGCACACAGAGGAGATGCCTGAAACGGAACGCTTCAATTTCGGTCACCAGCGTGGATATCGTGCCCTGCTACTCCGTATTACCGCTGTGGCCATACGTTCATTCTCCCAGTAGTCGTTCGCGTGCACACGTCCCGAACAGCAGTCACCGCAGGTGTCGGTCCGGGCCTCGGCGAATCGCTGGCCAGATTCTCCCGCTAACTGCCGCGGACACAGTAACTGCGACGCACAGTCCTCGCTCGATCCGACCGAAATCGCCGGTCATACTGGCACCTCGTCGAACAGGACCGCTCGGCGTGGACACTATAATTTGATCTTTGCCCCACGTCGCGGCATTCTGAGCGCTTCGGCTCCGATGCCGGCTATTCTTCGAGGAGGTCGACCCACTCTCTGAGCGGCCCACGAACACCGTCGGCTGATATCGTCACGTCGCCGTCGAACCGCCACGTCGCCTGTTGGGAGTCCGAACCGAACCGCATCGGAATGGCAATCGACAGATCGTCGGCCGTCACATGGAGTGCCTCGTCGCGATCGACCGTCTCGTCGAGTAACCGTTCGACGGCCAGGCGGAGCTGTTCAGGGTCCGGGTCCGGGAGATCCGTGGATTGACTCATACCTGTTGCTTGGAGCCGGAGCTACCTCCGTGTTGTGTCGACCGAGGCGGTTTGCCCCGTCATTTAGGGGTGTGTAGTCCCCAGACTGTGCCGATGGAGCTGGAAACGCCGTACGCCCTCGGAGGGACCTACTACGTCGAGACCGTGTCGGTCGGGAAACGGACGGACGACGAGACGGTGCGCGATTGCGTGGTCTGTGGCGGCCACGTGTACGCCGACGACTGGCATCTCGTCGTCGGAGTTCTGGATACAGGCAGCGGACGACAGCGCCACCACCACTGTAGCGACGACTGCCTGACCGAGTGGCTCAAACTCATGACGGCTGCCTGAGCGCCGGTGAGTCCGCGGAGTCTTGACGATGGAGCGCATCGGGAAAGTATGGACGAGCGCACGGGCGTGTTCAGGGTCTACCGGGTCGTCGATGCGGTCCCGCACATCAATCTGTTCGACACCGATGCAACGCGGCTCTACACCGTGTACCAGTCCGGCTACGGCGAACGACAGCCGGCAGTTGACGACCTCCGAACAGGTGATCTCGTCGAGGCCACACTCGGCGGCGATCCCGACGACTCGGAGGAAGCCTGGTCGCTGCTTTCGTTCGACCGTCGTGACCGCGTCGCGATGGATTTCGTCGTTGACGCCGAAGTCCCCGAAGTCGCGGCTGACCTCTGGGAGCCGGGGCTGGAACGCCCGGCGAGCGCCGTACTCGAAGAAGACGGCAAGCCGGTCGCGGAGTGTTTCGTGCAGCCGCGCGCGCCGCTGCCCGGCGGCACGTTCGTCCCGAGCGTGCTCACCGGGCTCGTGCCGATGGAATCACTGCTGACCGAACTCCCCGGTATCGGCGACCCGCCGACAGACGCTATTTTCATCGACCCTGACCCGCCCGATGCTGACTCGTACTCCCGGCCGTATGGCGTCGCCGTGTTGTTCACTGCTGGCGCTGATGACCTACTCACGGAGTTCCGGGAGCGATATGACCTCTCTGCCGACGCGGACAACAGACCCGAATACGACCCGTACGGGCTGTGAGGGGTCAGGAGGGCGGTCCACAGGAAGCCGCTACATCGTGATGACGAGCGGTACCGGGACGAAACAGAGCATCCCCAGAACGAAGGTAAGCAGGCCGACAGCCCAGCGGCCCGGTCCCAGCGGCGTCTCGTCCAGCGGCGT
>Ga0207754_100136_pt1 | contig 47153 bp, 50 predicted proteins | sample A23E1SouthBayCA_FD_187728 | JGI IMG/M metagenome (GOLD analysis project Ga0207754, IMG submission 187728) | Aerobic enrichment media microbial communities from Eden Landing Ponds, California, USA - A23 E1 (SPAdes) | ecosystem: Environmental > Aquatic > Marine > Unclassified | place: Emeryville...
GCGGCTCGTCGAGCGCCGCCTCCAGCGCCGTCCGTCGGTCGTCACCCAGATCGAACGGGAGCCCCTCCGAGACGCGACGGCGGACTGCCTCGACGAGCAGCCCCTCGCCGTCGGCGCCGTACAGTTCGCCGCGCTGGATCCGGACCTCGCCGTCGGCCAGTTCGCGGTTGACGAGGCGCCACTGCTCGCCCCAGTCACCCGTGAGCAGGAGGTACTGTTCGACGCCGACGCGGTACCAGTCGCGGTCGGTCGCGCCGGCGCTGCGGTTGCGCTCGACGCCGGCGAGCCGCTCCTCCCGGACCGCCGCTCCCAGCCCGAACTCCCGCAGGATCCGCGGGAGCGACACCGAGGCGTCGGTCGTGCTGCGGAGGCCTTCGTCGTCGCTGGTCACGTCCTCGGCAAAGCGGGCGGCGGCCGTCGCCGCCTCCGCGGTCGCGTACTTCTCGACGGCCTTCTCCTTCGACAGTAGTGAGACGAGCACGCGCGCGACGGGGTAGGAGAGCAGTTCGGCCTCGTCGCTCCAGCGCCCCGGCTCGTCGGGTGCGGTGGTGCCTTCCGTCAGCGCGCGCTCGACGCGCTCGCGGCCGCGCTCGACGGCTGGGTTGCCCGACTCGGCCAGTTCGGGCACCGAGGCGCCCAGCTCCCCGACGGCCTCGCGGGCCGCGTCGAAAAAGGGGTAGCGGGCGTGAATCGGCTGCATACCCCGCCGTTCCGGAGCGGCGCGAATAAGCACTTCGGACCTCGACCTTTTTGGGTCGTCGGGTAGCCCTGCGGGCCACCGCTCCTCGCAAAAAGCTCGACCAAAAAGGCCGCTCGCTCGGGCTCCGGGAGAGCGAAGCTCTCACGTGCTCCCGCTCACTTCGTTCGCGGGAACTCCGCCCTCGCTCACGCTGGGCGTTCGGTGTCCAGCTACTCCTCGTCGTTCAGCGACAGCGCCGCCAGCAACGCTTCGAGTTGGACTTGCTCGTTCGCGCCCTCGGCGATCCGGTAGTCGGCTTCGCCGAGGCGTTCGAGCAGGCGCACGACCGCGCGGTCGTCGAGGTCGAACTCCCACGCCGAGCGGTGGAGCTGGTCGACGATGTCGCCGCCGGCCATCCCCACGTCGGTCAGCAGCATATCCAGCGTCGCCCGCGCCTTGGGGAAGTCGCCGGCGACGGCGGCGGCGACCATCTCCTCCACTTCTTCGGGCCGGGCGGTGGCCGTGACCGTGTACACCGACTCCTCGTCGACCACGTCGCCGGTCGTCGCCGCCGCCTGGAGGTTGTTGATCGCGCGGCGCATGTCGCCGTTGGCGGCGTAGACGAGCGCGTCCAGCCCCTCGTCGGTGATCTCGATCCCCTCTGTCTTGGCGATCTCCCGGATCTGGGCGGCGACGGCGTCCTCCGAGAGCGGCGAGTAGCGGAACACCGCACAGCGGGACTGGATCGGGTCGATGATCTTCGAGGAGTAGTTACAGGAGAGGATGAAGCGGGTGTTGTCCGAGAACTGCTCCATCGTGCGGCGGAGGGCCGACTGGGCGTCGCTCGTGAGGGAGTCGGCCTCGTCGAGGAAGATGATGCGGTAGTCCTCGCCGCCAAAGGCCGAGCGCGCGAAGTTCTTGATTCGGTCCCGGACCACGTCGATCCCGCGCTCGTCGGAGGCGTTGAGTTCGAGGAAGTTCCCGCGCCAGTCGTCGCCGTAGATCTCCCGGGCGATCGCGGTCGCGGTAGTGGTCTTCCCGACGCCGGCCGGGCCGGTAAAGAGCATATGGGGGAGCTCGCCGCCCTCGACGTAGCTCTTCACGCGCTCGATGGTCTCCTCCTGTCCGTGGATGTCGTCGAGGGTCTGGGGTCGGTACTTCTCGATCCAGATCTCCCGCCCCGTGGACTCGCTCTCGGCGTCGGCCTCGCTCATACGTACAGACGGGCCCGGCCGGGGCATAAACGGACCGGACACGGCCGCGATCGCGGACGGTCGCCCGGCGCCGAAGGGAACCCTGAAACCCGCGGCCGGCCCACAGCCGTCCATGGAGCTCACCGTCGAACTGGTCGGGGAGGCCGAGCGGACGGTCTCGGTCCCCGACGACGCCGACTACGCCGCGGTCGTGCGAGAACTCGGCTACAGCACCCACGAGGTGACCGTGCTGGTCGACGGCTCGCCCGTACCGGAGGACGCCCCCGTCGACGCCGACCACGTGCGCGTCCTCCGGCTGATCGCCGGCGGCTGAGGCCCGTTCCGCCGCTCCGCCACTCGTGTGCGGGCGTCGCCGTTTTGTACTCCGGGCTCTACGAGCGACCATGGACCGCGGGTTCGTGCTACCGAACGTCGGGCCGGGGCCCGACCCGCTCTCGTTTTGGGAGCTCGACGCGGCGTTCGCCGTGTTGCTGCTCCACCGCGACTTCTACTGCAGCGAGTGCCGACAGCAGATCCGCCGGGTGAAGAAACGCTACGACGAGTTCGAGGCCCGCGACGCCGAGGTGGTGTCGGTGCTCCCCGAGGACCACGAGACGGCGACTGAGTGGCAGAAGCAGTACCACCTCCCGTTCCCGGTGCTCGCCGACCCCGACACCGAACTCGGCGACCGGTTCGACCAGCCGACGCGGTTCGGCCTGCTGGGCAAACTCCACGACGTGATCGGCCGAATGCCCGCGGCGATCGTGCTCGACCTCCGGGGCGACGAACCCGTCGAGCGCTACGCCCACCGCGGCGACTCCCGGACGGACCGCCCGCGAATCGACGAACTGCTGGAGGCGGTCGACCACGCGGCGACGAACAGTCTCGACGAGGAGGCCGACCGCCCCGACTCGGTCGAGATCGACCGCGTGGAGCCGGCTGCCAGCGCGGATCCGTTCGACGACGACGCCGCGACTGACGGTGCACAGGTCGACGAGGGAGCCGACGACGGACGCTCCGACGCGTCGGGTGCCGACGCGCAGGGCGACGACGCGCTAGGACCGCGCGATGCCGGGCCCAAACCCCAGCGCCCACTGCGGACGCCCGAGGACGTCGACCTGCCGGAGGGGGTCGAGCTACGGCGGGGCGACAGCGACGACGTGGTCGGGGCGATGCGCGTGCTCCAGGGCGCGCTGCTGGACATCGACGGCTCGACCGTCCGGGACGCGGCGCCTGCGGGTGAACTGCTCCTGGCCACAGAGCGCGACTGGATCGTCGGCGCGCTGGTGCTGCGGGACGGCCACGTCGAGGGCGTCGCCGTCCGGCGCGAGCGCCGCGGGCAGGGGATCGGGTCGGCGCTGGTCGAGGCGGCGGTCCTCGACGAGGGCAGCACCGTCACCGCGGACTTCCGGGCCGGCGTCCGCGAGTTCTGGAAGAATTTGGGGTTCGAGGTCGAACAGGATGGGAGCCGGTTCTGGGGGATCCGGACGCCGTAGCCGGGGCGACGCCGATCGGTTCGCTGCTCAGTCCTTGTTAACCATCACGTCGCTGGCCTTGATGACTGCCGCCACCTCGTCGCCCTCGGCGAGGTCGAGTCAGTCGGCCGAGCCGCGGGTAATGGTGGGCGTGACCGTCTGGCCGTCGGGGAGTTCGACGACGACCTCGGCCATGATGTCGTCGGTCTTGACGGACTGCACGGTGCCGGAGACGGTGTTTCGCGCGCTGAGTTCCATAGTTTCATCAACTAATTGACGGGACATAACGGTTCTGTGACACCCGCTGGCCCGCCGCACTCGTCCCCGATTTCGGGGTCGTGGCCGCTCAGACCAGCGGCGCCACCAGCTCCCGGCCGGCGTCGAGCACCGCTTGGACCCGCGACTCCGTCGACGCCTCGGCGTAGACCCGGAGCTTCGGTTCGGTCCCGGAGGGGCGGACCAGCAGCCACGAGCCGTCCTCACAGAGCAGTTTGAACCCGTCGACGGTGACGGTTCGCTCGACGGGCACGCCCCCGATCTCGTCGGGGATCACGCCCTCCAGATCGTCGAGCACCCGGGACTTCTCGGCGTCGGGGCAGTCGAGGCTGATCTTGTCGGCGACGATCCCGCCGTGTTCGGCTTCGAGGCGAGAGATCCGGTCGTCGTAGGGCGCCTCGGCCTCGATCGCGCAGGCGAGCAGCGCCATCAGCACGCCGTCTTTCTCCCGGACGTGCCCGCGGATCGAGAAGCCGCCGGACTCCTCGCCGGCCATGAGCGCGTCGTGTTCGCCCATCGCGTCGGCGACCCACTTGAACCCGACTGCGGTCTCGATCACGTCCTCGCCGTGGGCCTCGGCGACTCGGTCGATCAGGAACGTCGTCGAGACGGTGCGGACCGCCGGCCCGGACGCCTTCTCGAGCAGCGCGTCGTACGTCGCGGCGAAGAAGCGGTTCTCGCCGAGGTACCCCTCGGGCGTCGCGACGGCGATGCGGTCGGCGTCGCCGTCGTTGGCGATCCCGATGTCCGCCTCGCCGTTGACGACGCGGTCCACGAGGGCGTGCAGGTTCGACTCGGCGGGCTCGGGCGCGCCGCCGCCGAACTCGGAGTCCTCGTCACAGCGCAGGCGCTCGACGTCGGCGCCGGCAGCTTCGAGCACCTCGTCGGTCACGCCCCGGCCGGAGCTGTGCATCGCGTCGTAGGCCACGGTGAGCCCAGAGAGGTCGACGCCGTCGTCGCCGGTACTGAACCCGTACGACGCGACCAGCTCTTCGACCGCCGCCGCGTGCGGGGCGATCAGGTCGTCCCGGGTGACGCGCCCGCGTTCGGCCTCGGGCAGCGCCTCCGGTTCGCGGAGGTTCGCCTCGATGCGGTCGGTGACCTCGGGCATCGCCGGCGCGCCGTCGCCGGGGAAGTACTTGATCCCGTTGTACTCCGGGGGGTTGTGGGAGGCGGAGAGGATGACCGCGCCGGCACAGTCACGGTCGACGACGGTCCAGACCGCGGTTGGGGTCGGCACGTCCCGCTCGGGGAGCAGCACGTCGAACCCGTTGTCGGTCAGCACGTCGGCGACGCTCTCGGCGAAGCCGGGCGAGGAGGGCCGGGCGTCGTACCCCACGACGACGGGGGCGTCGGCGCCCTCCTCGCGGAGGTAGTCGGCGACGCCCTGGGCGACGATGCGGACGCGGTCGTCGGTGAAGGTGTCGAGCGTCGCCCGCCAGCCGTCCGTGCCGAACTGGATGGCCTCGGTTGGATCGGTCATGTCCCGGGGTTCGTGGGTGGGAAAGAAAAAGGGGCCCCTCACGTCGCCGGCCGGTTCCGACTCGCTTTTCACTCCCTCGGCTATAGCCGGGTTAATGACCCGAGTCGTCGCCGTCAGCGGCAGTCTCCGCGACGGGAGTTACACGAAAGCTGCCCTCCAGTACGCGCTCGACGCCGCCGAACTCGCGGGCGTCGAGACGGAGCTGATCGATCTCGCGGCGGTCGATCTGCCGCTGTACGACCCCGATCGCCCGACTGCCGAGGCCGGCGACGCCGAGCAACTCCTCGCCCGGGTTCGCGCCGCCGACGGCGTACTGCTCGGGGCACCCGTCTACCACAGCTCCTACTCCGCGGCGTTCCGGAACTTCCACGACTACTGTAGCTTCGACGAGTACGAGGAGACCGTCGTCGGCCTGTTGGTCGCTGCTGGCGGCGGCACGATCGCGGACACGCTCACCGACATGCGCACCACCGTCCGTGGGGTCCACGGCTGGACGCTGCCGACGCAGGTGGGGCTGCGCAACGCCAGCAGCCGGTTCGAGGAACGCGACGGGGAGCCCGCCCCCGACGAGATCGGGGCCGACGCCGAGTACGCATTCGTCGACGACGACCTGCGGGCCCGCACCTGTAAGCTCGGGTACCGCGTCGGGACGTACGCGAGGCGGGCCCCGGAGTTCATCGGTATCGACGACGAACCCGACTGGTAGATCGGGCTCCCCGCGGCGGTCTCACCCGTCCAGTGTTGGCTGGTCGGACTCCGCGATCAGCCGTTTTTTCTGGGGTCGTGAGAGCTGTTTGATCTCGTGTTCGCGGGACATCGCCGCCGATCTGGTGTCGAAGGACTCGACGTGGACCAGCTCCACGGGAGTTCGGCCGCGCGTGTACTTCGCGCCCTCACCGGCGTCGTGTTCCGCGACGCGTCGTGCCACGTCGGTCGTGTAGCCCGTGTACAGCGTCTCGTCGGCACAGGCGAGGACGTACACGTAGTGCACGCGGGCACAAACACGGCCGAGTGCCTAAGTGGTCTGGTTCGGACCGTCCGAAAGTGAGGATCGGGGTACCGGCGCGGCCGCGGACCACGCCGGGGAACGCGGTAGTTGGTTATCGATGCCCTCAGTGGGTTTCGGTACGGGTCCGGTCCCGTGCGACTTCCGCGATACCGGCGTTCGCAGCGCACGAGGGGCAGGCGTCGAGCCGACCTTCCTCGTCGGCGAACACGCGGGCGAAGCGCTCGGAGACGTGTGACCCGCAATGGTCACAACGTGACATCAGGTTCACCGGTATCCACCGGTACCGGCACGCGGGGGTACGCCACCCACGGGTCAATAGGTTTGTGGGCATTCCTGGCACACAGCATGAAACGAACGACTCCGGCCCCACGCTGTCGGTTTTCTTCAATCGCTGTCGGCTGTATCTCGGCTCGCTCGCCGACGGCGGTGGTTACGCGACGGGTGGCCGGGTGGCTACTGTGACCGTCGGCCCCGAGTCGCCACACGTAAATGTCCCGAAATCACCGCCTGAGGTGTCCCCTTCGGTCGATTTGGGAAATCTTATTAAGTGGCACCCAGTAGCAGAGGACGCACATGTCCAACCTTATCGTCAAAGCCGCCGTCAAGGAGTACCTCGATGAGAAGAACGTCGCGTCGGACTTCTACGGTGCGCTCGACGAGGAAGTGGAGGAGCTGCTCGAGGACGCCGCCCGCCGTGCCGAGGAGAACGACCGGAAGACGGTCCAGCCGCGCGACCTTTAAATCCGGCTGTAGCCGTTCTCGCTTTTTGCCAACTCGAATCGACCAGCGACGCGGCTCTCGATCGATTCAGTAGCGGGTCACGTCGACGCCGTCGTCGGTGCCGACGTGGACCTCGTCGACGAGATCGACGAACAGGCCGTGTTCGACGACGCCCGGCGTCGCCGACAGCGTCCGCGCGAGCCCGTGCGGGTCGTCGATCGTGCCGAACTCGCAGTCGAGCACGAGGTTCCCGTTGTCGGTGACGACGGGGCCGTCTTTCCGCTCGGCGGCCCGCAACGTCGGGTCGCCGCCGGCCGACCGGACGGCGTCGGCGACCGGCGCGCGGGCGTCGGACAGCACTTCGACTGGAACCGTGTGCGCGAGCCGCTCGGACTCCTTGGTCGGGTCGGCGACGACGACGAACCGCTCGGCGGCGCTGTCGACCAGTTTCTCCCGGGCGTGGGCGGCGCCGCCGCCCTTGATCAGTGTGCCATCGGCGGCGACTTCGTCGGCGCCGTCGATGGCCACGTCCGGGTCGGCGTCGTCGAGGCTGGTCAGCGGGATGCCCGCCTCGCGGGCCAGTTCGCGGGACTGGAAGGAGGTGGAAATCCCCCGGATGTCGAGGCCGGCGTCGACGCGCTCGCCCAGTTCGCGGATCGCGTGCGCGGCCGTGCTGCCCGTTCCGAGGCCGACCACGTCGCCGTCCGCGGGGATGTCGGCCGCCGACTCGCCCGCCCGCCGCTTCGCGTCGTCGCCGCCGCCGGTCTGCTTCATGGGCGCGCTTCGACGCCGGGGGAAAAAGGTGCGTCGGCGCCCGGGCGTCTCGGGGGTCAGCCCTCGCCGTCACCGGAACCCGACGTAGTCCCGGTCGCAGACGGGAGCGAGCCGCCTCCGTCGATGCCGACCACGGCGACCCGCCCGTCGTCGAACGAGACCGCTCCCGTGCCGCCGGTCGCGACGACTGTCACCGGCGCCGGCACTGCTGGCTGCTCGGTCGGGAACCAGCGCCGTCCCGGCGCGGCGAGGACGAACGCGCCGTCGGCGCCGCCGAGGTACGCAAAAGCCGCTTGCGGGGTGCTCTCCAGGTCGAATAGCTCTGTGAGTTCGCCGGCGACCGTCGGCACGTCGTCGACGACGATCCCGATCTCGGCGATATCGAGCAGCGAGTCGGGGCCGAACTGGTCGGCCGGGCCCGCCCGCTCGTCACGCGCGAGGAGTTCGAGCACGTTCCCCGCTGGATCGGCGGCGTAGACGGCCGCCGCGTCGAGGTAGTCGTAGCGAACCTGCGTCTGCCCGCCGTCGGTCAGGAGGTCGGCCCGGGCGCCCAGCCAGTCCGCCGCCGCGTCGATGCACCCACCCGGGACGGTGAACGCGACGTGGTAGGTTGGATCTGTCTCCGTCGTCGCCGGCCGGAACTCCAGGGCGGCGGCGCCGATGGCGACGACGAACCCCTCGGCGGTGTCGCTCACGGCGAGGCCGAGCGTTTCGGCGTAGAACTGGTGGAGCGCCGCGGGCTCGGCGGTCGCGAGCGTGACGTGCCGGAGGCGCATCACTCCAGGCGATCGAGTACGGCGTCGGGTTCGTACGCCAGCGAGAGCGAGCGCGAGCGCCCGCGACCCTCCACGTCGGCGTACTCGGTTTCGAGCACGCCGAGCTGTTCGAGCTTCTTGACGATCTCGGAGTAGCGCGTGTAGCCGAGATCGGTCTCCTCGTGGAACGCGTCGTACACGTCGCCGGCCTGCTCCCCGCCGTGTTCGGCGACGACGCGGACGAGCGCGCGCTCGGAGTCGGTGAGTTCGCGCAGGCTGCGCGCGAGGTGGACGTACTTCGAGCGCTCGTACGCCTCCTCGATGTCGTCCTCGGAGATGGTGCGAGAGCCTCGCATCTCGGCGTTGAGCCCCGCGCGGCGCAGCAGGTCGATCCCCACCCGGAGATCGCCGCTGTCGGCGGTGAGCTCGGCGACGCGGTCCAGTTCCGGCGCCGAGAGCACCCCTTCGTGGAACCCGCGCTCGACGCGCTCCCGGAGGATGTCGACGATCTCGGGGGCGTCGTACGGCGGGAAGTAGATGTCCTCCGGCCGGAACACGCTCTGGACCCGCGAGTCGAGTTCGTCCATCACCGACAGCGAGAGGTCCGAGGAGACGACGACGACGCCGATGCGCGCGCCGGCGTGGGTCTCGTGCGCCCGGAGCAGCGAGTACATCGTGTCCGAGGCCTCGTTCTCGTAGAACAGGTAGTTCACGTCGTCGAGCGCGACGATCAGCACTTCGTCCTCCTCGACGAGCCGGTCGGACACCTGCTCGAACAGCTTCTTGAACGAGACGCCGGAGGAGGGCGGCTCGTAGTCGAACACGCTCTGGAACAGCCGGGAGAACACCGCATAGCGGGTCGAGTCGACCTGGCAGTTGACTCGAACGGTGCGGACGTTCGGTGCCTCGACGCCGAGTTCGCCGAACAGTTTCTGGACCGCGGTCGTCTTCCCCGTCCCGGGCGGGCCACGGATCACGGTGTTGAGCGGACGGGAGCCCCGGACGGCCGGCCGGAGCGCGTACTTCAGGCTCTCCAGTTGGCTCTCGCGGTGTTTGAACGTCTCGGGGACGTAGTCGACCTCGAAGACGGACTCGTCGCGGAACACCGACTCGTCCCAGGAGAGCATGCCGTCGGGGTCCCCGGTCATGGCTGAGTGTGTCGTCGGTGACCACTTAACGGTTTACGAGGAGTGGGTGCGGTGTTTGGACTGTGTGGGCGGTTCCGGTTCGTTCGCTGGGTCTCTGCCCCGTTCGGACGGCGCGCGACCTGCCCGATCGACGCGGCGGTGCGGTCACGGTAGGCAACTCGGACCCCGCGCGTGACGGGGGACACCGATCGAACTGCTACGCTGTCAGAGCGGCCCTCGAAAAACGGAGTCCGTCGATGTCCGGGATCAGGCAAGCGGCGTCCGCTCGACCACCGTCCCGTCGTAGTTCGGGTACTGCTCGACGATCTCGCCGTCGTCGACGTCGCCGTCCTCGATCATCTCCTCCAGCAGCCACCACGCCACCTCGACGTGGTCGGACTTCACGGTGTAGTACTCCTCGGGTACGCCGAGCTCCTCGAAGCGCTGGGGGTCGGCGTAGCTCTTGCCGTACACTAGCGTTCCGTCGTCGGTCACGTCGTCGAACTCCCGGCGGACGTTGCGGGCCATCCGCTTCAGCCGGCGGCGGTGCTGAGCGGCGTCTTTGAACACCGAGGTGCAGAAGTACACCTTCTCGTGGTCGCCCATCACGTCGAGGATGTCGCCGCGACTGTTCTCGACGGCGGACATGTGGCCCTCCTTGCGCTCGAACCCTTCCTCCTGCATCCGGCGGTAGTTGCCGTCGGACATCTCGAACTCGTTGACGTTGCAGAACTCGGCGGCGCCCTCGTCGATGAACTCCATGAACTCCGGCTCGGGCCGGATGCCCGGGATCTCGAACGCCGGGGTGAGCCCCTCCTCGCGGGCGATGTAGAGGATCTCCTCCCACTCGGTGCCGTGCATGTCGCCCCAGAGCTCGAGCGGCGGGTGGAAGCGAATCTCGTCGAGGCCGGCCTCGGCGAGGCGGCGCATGTTCTCCCGGCCGCCCGGGATGCCGGTGTAGAGGTGGATGTGGTGGTCCTCGCCGAACTCGTCTTTCAGCAGTTCGATGTAGTGGCAGGTGCGTTCGAGCACCTCCTGGGGCTCGCCCCCGGTGATGGAGGAGCCCAGCGCGTCCATGCGCTTTGCCTCGGTGATCACGTCCTCGTCGCTCTCGACGGGCCGCTCGTTGGCGTACACCTGCTCGACGTTCTTCCGGTTCTCGCCGAGGGGACAGTAGAAGCAGTCCCGCTGGTCACAGTAGCCGTAGACGAACATCACCATCTTGCCGCCCTTGGCGCACTGTTCACAGCCCTTCGAGATCATCAGTTACCAGTGCTACCCAGCCGAGCCCCAAAAACCGCACGATCGGCCGTGTGAGCCGGTCTCACGCCGTTGGACCGCCTGGTCGCTCAGCCGTTCCACGCGTACCAGAGCATCGGCCCGGCGACCACCGCCGAGAGCGTCACAGCGTAGGCCAGCACCACCGCCTCCGCCCCGGCGTCGCCGATCAGCAGCCAGAGCGCTGGCCCCGTCGCGAGCACCCCGAGGCCAAACAGCGCGACGACGGCCCGCTCAGCACGACCGATCGGGTCGGCGTTCGGGTCCGCCTCGACGCCAGCGTCGAAGCGTTCGCGTACCTGCGCCACCCGGCCGCGCGGAACTGCGAGCACGCGAGGATTCCGGAAGCCGTCGGCGCCCCGGGCATAGGCGAGCCAGAACACGGTCAGGTCGCCGAGAGCGATCGAGCGGACGCCAGAGAGCGTCGACAGAGCCGCGGCCGAGTACTGGGTCTCCAGCCTGCGGTCGTCGTCGATGACGGCGTCAGTGCCGAGCGTCATCGCGAGCAGGCCCGCGCCGAAGCTCAGCGCGGCGACGGCGCCGGCTGCGACTCGGGAGTGCATCGACGCCAGCAGCATCGCTCCGCCACAAACCGCCGACGCCGCGAGTAGACCGAGGCGGCTCGGGTGCCAGTCCTCGTGGCCGAACGACGCCTCGCTCTCGTCGCTCAGCATCGCCGCGAGCACCGGCGGCCGGGCGAGCGCGATCACGACGGCCACGCCGAGCAGGAGGAGCGGAGCCCACGACCCGTCCCGGACCGCGAAAGCCGCGAACGCGACACCGCCGACGAGGAGTGTGAGCGCAACCGCACCCAGCGGCGCCAGCAGGCCGTAGGACAGCAGGTGCAGCCAGCGGTAGCTGTCGGGCGTGACCTGCCACGTGAGCGATGTCGGCGGCTCGTCGTTCGCGGGACCGTCGGCCGGATCGGCGCACATCTGTGCTGCTTTCGAACGACACCGACATGAACACGTCGCCGAGGGGAACTGTTTAGCGGCGCCGGTCGCACCCGCCAACCATGGTCCGTCAGCCCTCCACCGACGCGGCCGAGCCCCGGACACTGAACCGCCGACGCTACCTCGCTATCGCGGGCGCTGCCGGCCTCGCAGGAGCAACCGGTCTCGGCGCCGCACGCCCTGCCGACGCCCAACAGGAAACGGCCTCACCGCCGGGTGTGTCCGCGCGCCGCGAGTACGAACAACTCCGAATTACCGGGGTAGCCCCCTCACACGGCGGGGGACGAGTGTTCGTCGGCCGCCGTGGGACCCGTCCTGCACCCGACGACCCGGTTCGGATCGCCGTCGTCGGCCCGGACGGCGAGGCCCGACTCCGAATCGACATCACGCCCGACTTGCTGGACGACGCCCACGCCACCCCGGGCTTCGTCCGGACCGGGAAGGGCTACGCGGTCGCCGCCGGCCCGTGGCTCGTGCGCCTCGCTCCCGATCTTTCGGTGCTCTCAGTCGGGAAAGGGGGGTCGATCCCCGCCACCCAACGGACGACGCTGATCCCCGTCGACGGCGGGTTCGTCGTCGGCTTCTCCGAGTCGCTGCCGAACGCGTTCTGGACGTGGCTGGTCGGGTTCGACGGCGACGGCAGCTACGCGTGGCACCACCGACACAACGTCAACGGCTCGCAGGCACTCGAGTTCCTCGTCCCGGACGGCGACGGTGGCGCGATCGCCGGCGGGACGTTCCCGTGGTTGGCGCGGGTCAGTGCGGACGGCGAGTTCGAGCCGATCGACCTCCCCGAAGATCTCCCTTCGGGCGTCCTGCAGACCGGGATCCGCGACGGCGACGGGCTCCTGCTCTGCAGTGGGGACACGACGGCACGCCTCGACGCCGACTTCGCGCTCGACTGGACTCGGGAGTACGAGTCCGTCGGCGAGCAACAGGCCAGAGAGCTGCAGCCCGACAGGGACGGCTTCGTTGCCCGAACCACCGGGGAGGACGCGACCGACTTCGGACTCATGGGTATCGACGCCGAAGGGTCGCTCCGCTGGCAGCAGTCCTACGACGTCGACGACGACCGAAACGTCGACCCGCGGACGCTCGCCGTCGCCGGTGACGGGACCTATCTCGTTGCCGGCGGCTACAACGAGGGCGAGGCGGGGTGGGCGTTCGCGCTCTCGCAGTCGGTCTCGCCCTCGACACCCACGCCGACGGCGACAGAGAGGACCACCCGGGCGTCGACGGACCCGCCGACTGCTTTACCCACGCCGGCCGGGACGACAACGACTACTGTGCCCGGGTTCGGTGTCGCTACCGCGTTCCTCGGCCTCGGCGCCTCGCTGGCTGGCCTGTTGGGCCGCGACGAGTGAGGCTCCCGAAAACAGATATGCCCCCACGCCGTACTTGCCCGTGATGCTGTTGGTCCTCGCCGTCGACCTCGACGACGACCTCGGTCGGAAGACCGGGATCTCCACCCCCGTCTTGGGTCGGGAGAACGTCGAGGACGCCGCCACGCAGCTCGCGACCGCCGACCCCGAGGACTCCGACGTGAACGTGCTGTTCCAGGCCATCCACACCCGCGACCAGTTGGAACGCGAACACGAGGAGGTCGCGGTCGCCGCCGTCACCGGGCTCGACGGTAGCGACGTGAAAGCCAACCGCGCGGTCGGCGAGGAGGTCGACACCGTGCTCGCGGCGCTCTCGACCGGCGAAAACGTGCGTGCGATCGTCATCACCGACGGCGCTCAGGACGAGTCCGTCCTCCCGGTGATCCGCTCTCGTGTGCCCATCGACGGCCTGCGGCGCGTCGTCGTCCGCCAGGCCCAGGACCTGGAGTCGATCTACTACACGATCAAGCAAGTCTTGGGCGACAAGGAGACCCGCGGCACGCTGCTCGTCCCCCTCGGCGTCCTCCTGCTCGTCTACCCGATGGTGCTGATCGCCAACGCGTTCGACGTTGCGGGGGTCTCCGTGCTCGGGGTGCTCTCCGGCGCTCTCGGCCTCTATACGCTGTTCCGGGGACTGGGGCTGGAGGAGGCCGTCGACGACGCCGCCGAGGAGGCCCGCCAGCTGCTGTACGCCGGTCGGGTGACGCTGATCACCTACGTCGTCGCGATCGCGCTGGTCGCTATCGGCGGCTGGCAGGGGTACCAGGCGGTGACCGCCGACGCGTCGAACCTCTCCCTCCCGACCCAGGCCGCCGTGTTCGTCCACGCCGCGGTGAGCTGGGTCGCCGCCGCCGGGGTCACCTCAAGTCTCGGGCAGGTCACCGACGAGTATCTCGACGGCGCATTCCGCTGGCGCTACCTCAACGCCCCCTTCTACGTGCTCGCAATCAGCGTCGTGCTCCACGCCGTCTCGGGCTTTTTCCTCCCCGGCGAGGGCGCGATGGCGATGACCGATCTCGCAGTGGCGCTGACGGCGGGGACGCTCCTGGGGGTGCTGAGCACGCTCACGTTCGCGATCGCGGAGAATCGGTTCCCGGCGGCTGCGGAGGCGGCCTGACCGCTCGCGACGCGTCGCTACCGCTCGCGACTGACGACGTACTCAGCCAACTGTTCGAGGTACTCCCGCGCTTCGCCGTTCTCGACGGTCGCCGTCGCCAGCGCGTCGAGCGCGCGGTCCGACTCCGCCGTTGCCCGTCTGTCGGCCTCTTCGGCGCTGAGCTCGGTCACCTGGATCAGCGACGGGCGGTCCATCTCCGCGTCCTGTCCGGCGGGCTTGCCCAGATCTGCCGCGTCGGCGGTCGCGTCCAGCACGTCGTCGCGCATCTGGAACGCGACGCCGACGCGCTCGGCGTACTCGCCCATCGACTCGACGGTAAAGCCGTCGGCGCCGGCGGCGATGGCGCCGACCTCCGCGGCGGCACGGAACAGCGCCCCCGTCTTGCGGCGGGCGAGCTCCATGTACTCGGCCTCGTTTTCGGGTTCAGCGACCAGCTCTGTCGCCTCGCCCTCGCCGAGTTCGACCATCGCCTCGGCGACGACGGTCATCGCGTGTTCGTTCGCGGAGAACAGCGCGAACGCCTCGCCCAGCAGGCCGTCGCTGGCGACGATGGCCGGCCCGTAGCCGTACTCCGCCCAGGCGCTAGGGTTGCCCCGCCGGAGTTCGGAGCGGTCGATGATGTCGTCGACGACCAGCGAGGCGTTGTGAACCAGTTCGATCCCGACGGCGAAGTCGACGGCGTCCTCGGGATCGCCGCCGGCGGCTTCGCAGGCCAGCAGCGTGACGGCGGGCCGGACGCGCTTTCCGCCCGACAGCGTGACGTGTGACAGGCGCTCGGCCAGCTCAGGGGGCTCCACGGACTCCACCAGCGTCGACAGTCGCTCGTCGACGATGGCGACCCGGCTGTCGAGCGTCTCCATTACCAACGTATGGGGGCGGAACGCCCAAGTACGTGACGATAGCCACCGATCCCGCCGCTCCGGAAAACCGCAGCATTATGGCCCGCCCGCTCCAACTCGTGGCCAATGGGATTCTTGGAGGACAAAGCGCGGGCACGCACCTTCTACAAGTACCTCTCGCAGGTGTACGACACGGTGAACCCGCTGGTCTGGAACGAGGAGATGCGCGACGAGGCGCTCTCCCGGACCGGGATCGAACAGGGGGATCGCGTGCTCGACGTGGGCTGTGGCACCGGCTTCGGCACCGAGGGGCTGCTCCAGTACACCGACGACGTCCACGGGCTCGACCAGAGCGTCCACCAACTGGAGAAAGCCTGGGCGAAGTTCGGCAAAACCGACCAGGTGAAGTTCTACCGCGGCGACGCCGAGCGCCTCCCGTTCGCCGACGACAGCTTCGACCACTACTGGTCCTCCGGGTCGATCGAGTACTGGCCCAACCCCGTCGACGCCATCGAGGAGGCCCGCCGCGTCACGAAGCCGGGGGGCACCGTCCTCATCGTCGGCCCGGACGAGCCGAGCAACAGCCTGTTCCACAAGATCGCCGACGCGATCATGCTGTTCTACGACGCCGACGAGGCCGATCGCATGTTCAGCGAAGCCGGCTTCCCCGAGCGCGAGCACGTCGTGATGCAGGCCAACCCCGGGAGCCCACGGGCGATCGTCACCATCGCGACCGTCCCCGAGGAGTAGCCTCTCGAGCCCCCTCCTTACCCGTCGATGCGCGTCGAGAGCGATGCGAACCGGTGCTCGCCGTAGAACAGTTCGACCGTCAGCCGCGCGCCCGCCTCGAGCGCGGGGTCGTTCGTGTCTGCAACCTGGACTGCCGTCGTCTCCCCGACTTCCCACTCATCGTCGGCCTCGGGGTTGAACGCGCCTCTCGGCCCGCCGTGGAATCCTTCGGCGGCGAAGAACGGCACCGGCGGCTGGTGCGTGAGCGGGTCGCCGTCGACGCTGATCTCGACCCGGAGCGCGTGTACGTCGACGACGTCGCCGCCTTCGTGAGAGAGTGTGATGCTGTCGCTCTCGGCGCTCACGTCGAACGACGCTGTCGGCGGTGAGCCACCGAGTGCGGCGGCCTGTCCGAACAGGACGGTCCCGAGGATGGCGGCGACGGCAACGGTGATCCCGACGAGTAGCACCGCGCCGAGCGCCGGCGAGACGGCGCGATTCGAGTCAGTCAGCGCTGTTGGGACGACTGACGGCGACGGGGTCGAGTCGATGGGGAGCACGACGGGGCTGGTCGCGCTCTCGTACTTCAACGCTCGCCCGTCCTCAGCTCTCGAGCTCCGGCGGCGCGGTCGCGTTCGTCTCGACGTAGGCCGCGGTCGCCTCGTCGCCGACTGCCAGGACGGTGTAGCTGTCTCGCGGCGATACCGTCCAGATCGTGCCGTCGTCGCCAGTTCGGCCGATCGACGTTCGCTCGGCCTGGCCCTGGCTCAGCGTGATGGCGAGATCGATCGGCTCGCCCGACTCGGCGTCGGTGACACTGACCCGGAGCGGCCCGCCGGGGTAGGTGCGGTTGACCGTGACGTTGATCCCGTTGATCGTGTTCGACGCGACCGAGTTCGACCGGTACTGTTCGAGGGAAAAGCGCTGGTACTCTTTGAACACGCGTTCGGAGCCGCTGTCGACGAACGCGGTCAGCGACCGATTGCCCCCGGAGAGCGTGACGATGTTGGTCGTCCCGGAGGTCGTCGCCGACGGATCGCCGTACCGGAAGATTTCCGGGTAGCTCTCGCGGGTCACGTTGACCGCCTCGTTGGGCTCCATCGTCGCGCCGTCGTCGCCCGACTTGACCGCGCCGCGGAACGCCTCGCGGTGGTAGTAGCCGTCGTCGACGGTCGCCAGCTCGTAGCCTTCGGGGCCGGTGGTGACGAAGAACTGCGCCGGCTCGTCGACGCCCCGGATCGCGTCGGCTGCGCGCTCGCGGACGGGGCCCCCGAACGTGCGGAGCTCGTACCGAATCTCGGTCGGCCGGGAGAGGCTGAACCCCTCGATGTCGTCGGCGAGCGCGGTGAGTTTGACCATCCGAGCTTCGAGCACGTCGGCTTTCGCGGAGATAGTCGCCAGTTCGATCACGAACTCCTCGGGGGTCAGTTCGCCGGCGTTGAACGCACGGATGGCCGCCTCCTGTCTGTCGCGCAGCGTGATGATCTCGGTTTCGACGGTCGAGGATGCCTGGATGATGCGGCGACTGCGTTCGCTCTCGCCGTCGGCGGCCTGGACGAACTCCACCACTGCGGCGGTCTCGACCTCGACAGCGGTGACGTTGCCGTTGAACTCCGCCGCCGGGCCCAGGTTCAGCGTCGCGCGGTCGACTTCGCTCCGCTGGACAGCGCCGTCGGGCACGACGAGCACCCGGGTCTGGTTGCTGCGGTTGAACGACTCCTCTACCTGCGCAGGGGTAGTCTGGGTGACGGTGTCGCGGTTCTGGAGGCTATCCGTCGGCACCGCGTCGGGGGCGCCGGCGGCGCCGATACCCGCCGGTACGGCGAGCGCCAGGGAGAGGGCGACTACGGCGATGATCGCGAGGGACCTCATCAGCGAAATCTATCGCGGCCTCTCCCTTAAAACTCGCCGGAGCGCGCCGGAGGGGTGATAGAAAGCGTTTTGCCCGGGCGCTGTCACGCTGGAGACATGCGGTACGTCGTCGTTGCCCTCCTGTTAGTCTGCGCGCTCTCGGGCCCAGCGGTGGCCCAGGAGTCGCCAAACGTCGCCACAGCGACGACGACGTTCGACGTCGACCTCCAGCCCGACGGCGACGCGGACTGGACAGTCCGGACGACGATTCCGTTCGATACCGACGACGAGCGAGCCGGATTCCGATCGTACGCCGAGGAGTTCGCGGCCGGCGAGGCGGCGGGCTCACCCGAGATCGCGTTCTTCGAGTCGGCCGCGGCGGCGGCGTCGACGGCGGCCGATCGGGAGATGTCGATCACGGCCGTCGAGCGCAACTACACCGTCGGGAACAGCTCCGGCACCCTAGTGCTTCAGTTCCGGTGGACGAACTTTCTCGAACCCACTGGGGACGGCTACAGGCTCAGCGACGCGTTGCTGACGGAGGATGGGACGTGGCTCCGGTCGCTCGAGTCCGGACAGGAAATCCAGATCCGGACGCCGCCCGGCTACGAGATCCAGCGGAGTATCGAGGCCCGACAGGAGAACGACTCGCTGGTCGTCACCGGCCCCGAATCGTTCGATCCGGAGGAGTTCTCGGTCACGTACGCCGCCGAGAGCAGCCCTAGCCAGTCGCCCAGCGAGCCTGACGAGGGGATCGACGCACTCGCCGCGGCGCTGCTCGGCCTACTGTTCTTGGTCGTGCTCGTGCTGGCGGTCTGGCGCTGGCGCGGCGGCGAGCCCATCGCCCCGGAGAACGGCGACGGCCCGTCGCCGTCGACGGACGCCCCGGCGCCCGAGCCCAGCGAGCCCGAGGAGGAAGAGGCCCACGTCGACCCCGAACTCCTCTCGGACGAGGAGCGCGTCGAGACGCTGCTCGAGAGCAATGGCGGCCGGATGCGGCAGGCCGACATCGTCTCGGAGACCGACTGGTCGGACGCGAAAGTGTCACAGCTGCTGTCTCGGATGGCCGACGAGGGGCGTGTCGAGAAGCTCCGGCTGGGCCGGGAGAACGTCATCTCCCTCCCCGACGACGAGGAGTAAGTTGCCCCGTCGGTGGGTCATCCGCGTGAGGGCATAGCGAAAGGATTTACCCCCAGCCACGGGAATTTCGTGTCGATGAAGATTCTGGTAACCGTCAAGGAGGTGGCCGCCGTCGAGGACGACTTCGAGATCGACGGACTGTCCATCGACGATCGGTACCTCGAGTACGACCTCAACGAGTGGGACGACTACGCCGTCGAGGCGGCCGTCCAGATCGCTGAGTCGGCCGACGAGGACGTGGAAGTCGTCGCCGCCACCATCGGTCCGGAGCGCAGCGAGGAGACGATCCGGATGGCGCTGGCGAAAGGCGCCGACCGCGCGGTCCGTGTCTGGGACGACGCCATCGCCGAGCAGACCCTGCTTGACGTGGACGCGAAGGCGAGCGTGTTCGAGCAGGTGGTGGCCGAGGAGGAGCCCGACCTGGTGTTGACGGGCGTCCAGGCCGCCGACGACGCCTTCGGCGCGACCGGCGTCGCGCTGGCCAATCGCGTCGGCTACCAGTGGGCGGCAGTCGTCAACGACCTCGACTACGCGGCCGGCGACGACGTTGCCACGGTTCGACGTGAACTGGAGGGCGGGATCGAGGAGATCACCGAGGTCGATCTCCCGGCCGTGCTCTCGATCCAGACCGGGATCAACGAGCCCCGCTACGCCAGCCTCCGCGGGATCCGACAGGCCCAGCAGAAAGAGATCGCTCCGCACGATCTGGGCGATCTGGGGCTCGACGCCGAGAGCGTCGACGGCGCGCTCGAACTGGTGGACATGTACGAGCCCGAAAGCGAGTCCGACGCGACCATCTTCGAGGGGGGCGCCGACGACACCGCCGCGGAGTTGGCTTCCGTGCTGCGGGACAAGGGGGTGGTCGGCGAATGAGTGACGTGCTCTTCGTCGCGGAACACCGCCGCGGCGACCTGCGTGACGTGAGCTATGAGGGGGTCTCCGCCGGCCGCGAGCTCGCGGACGCGCTCGGGGGCGACCTCCACGTCGCCGTCGTCTCCGGCCCGGTCGAGCGGTTCGCGGAGTCGCTGAACACGCCCGAAGTCGACACGATCCACACCGTCGACGCGGGCGAGGAGTTCGACCACGACACGTACGCGGCGGCGACCGAGGCGCTCCACGCCGAGATCGACCCGGCCGCGCTGCTGCTCCCGAACTCGGTCAACGGGCTCGACTACGCCCCCGCCGTCGCTGACTCGCTGGGGCTCCCCTACGCGAGCGACGCCGTCGACATCGCGTACGACGACGGGCTGACCGTCACGCGCGAGATGTACGGCTCGAAGGTGGAGACCACCGTCGACGTGGCGGGCGATCAGTTCGTGATCAGCATCCGGAGCGGCGAGTGGGCGGCCGCCGACGGCGCCGGCGATGCGACGGTGTCGGCGTTCGAGTTCGACGCCGACTCGGTCGACGACGGCGCCCGCGTACAGGGGTTCGAGGAGGTCGGCAGCGGCGACGTGGACATCGGCGAGGCCGACTTCCTCGTCTCCATCGGCCGCGGGATCGAGGAGGAGGAGAACCTCGACCTGATCCGCGACCTGTGTGACGCCACGGGTGCGACGCTGTCCTCGTCGCGACCGATCGTCGACAACGGCTGGCTGCCGAAGAACCGTCAGGTGGGCCAGTCCGGGAAGCAGGTGACGCCGGACGTGTATCTCGCGATCGGGATCTCCGGCGCGGTCCAGCACGTCGCCGGGATGAAGGGCGCGGAGACGATCATCGCGATCAACACCGACCCGAACGCACCGATCTTCGACATCGCGGACTACGGCATCGTCGGCGACCTGTTCGACGTGGTGCCGGCGCTGATCGAGGAGTTCGAATAGACGACCTGAACCTCTTTTGCGGGGGCATGTCCTCGCGGGCGACAGAGTCGCCCGCTGCGGCCAGACCCCCGCAAAACCCGTTCATGTCAAAAGGCCGCTCGCTCGGGCTTCGCCCTCGCTCCCGGCGACCGATCGGTGTCGCCCCCTCCCGATACTGACTGTTCGCGGATCCGGAATCTCTCGCTCAGACGGGATAGGACCCGTCTCGCTCCACCGCTCGCTTTCGCAAACACCTTATACGGCCCGGAAAAACCACGAACTGATCAGCTAATGCCCAGACCGGAAGTTCTTGATCGGATCAAGGAGGCGGAGGCCGACGCCGACGAGATCATCGAGGAGGCTCGCCGGGAGAAGGAGGAGCGCATCTCGGAGGCTCGGGAGGAGGCCGCCGAGATCCGTGATGAGGCCGAACAGGAGGCCGACGAGCTCCAGGCGGAGCGCCTCGCGGACGCCCGCGAGGAGATCGAGCAGGAGAAAGACGAGATTCTCGAGGAGGGTGAGTCCGAGCGCCAAGCCCTGATCGAGGAGGCTGAAGAGAACATCGAGGAGGCCGTGGAGTACGCGGTCGACCAGTTCGAGGAGGCGGTGCATGCTCAGGCCTAAACGGATGAGCAAGCTCTCGGTGGCCGGCTCCAAGCGGGTGATGGGGTCGGCTATCGAGGTCGTCCACGACGCCAACGTCCTCGACGTGTCCGAGTACGACGGCTCGTGGAACGGGTTCGAGCCGGGCAACCCGGAGGCAGCAGCGGAGCAGGCCTCCGAGAAGCTCGTGACCGTCCGGTCGATCAAGAGCATGCTCGACATCGACAACGGGTCGGTCGAGAGCAGTCGCACCATCTCCGAGGCGGATCTGGCGGAGACGCTCCCCGAGATTCGGGACCGCGTGAATGAACTCGACGACGAGCGCGACGCGCTCCGGAACGAGCTCCGCGGCGTCGATGAACAGCTCGACGCCGCGCGGCCGTTCGTCGACCTCGGTATCGACCTGAACCTGCTGTCGGGGTACGACAGCCTCGAAGTCGCCGTCGGGCAGGGCGACCGAGACTCCATCGAGCGCGAACTGCTCGACGCCGACGGCGTCCGCCAGTACGAGATCTTCGCCGGCGACGACGTGCTTGCGGTGTTCGTCTACCCCAGTGAGCACGCCGAGGGAGTGCTCGACGACGCGCTCGTCGGCGCCGCGTTCACGAGCATCGACGTGCCCGACGCCGAGGTGGCTCCCGAGTCCTACGTCCGCGAACTCGAGAGCGAGAAAGACCGCATCGAGTCCGAGATTGCGGAGGTCGAGGCCGAACTGGCCGAGGTCGAGCGCGACCACGCCGAGTTCCTCCTGGCCGCCGAGGAGCATCTCGCGGTCCAGGTCCAGAAAGCCGAGGCGCCGCTCTCCTTTGCGACGACGAAGAACACGTTCGTCGCGGAGGGTTGGATCCCGACCGAGGAGTACGAGGGCGTCAGCGCCGCGCTGAAAGACGAACTCGGCGACCGGGTCGAGGTCGAAGAGGTCGAGCGCGCCGCATTCAAGTCCGACGGCGAGGCCGTCCACGAATCGGGCGAGGCCGTCGCCGACGGCGGCACCACGATCGGCCACGACGAGCCGCCGGTCGTGCAGGACAACAACGGGCTGGTCCAGCCGTTCGAGGTGCTGGTCGAGGCGATCGGCCGGCCCAACTACGAGGAGTTCGACCCGACGGCGCTGCTGTTCCTGACGTTCCCGGTGTTCTTCGGGTTCATGATCGGGGACGTGGGCTACGGGCTGGTGTACACCGCCATCGGCGGCTTCCTCTACACGCAGTACGACAGTCCCGGCTTCAAGAGCATGGGCGGCGTGACGATCGCGGCCGGGCTGGCGACGATCGTATTCGGCTTCCTCTACGGCGAAATCTTCGGCCTCCACACCGTCAGCGAAGTCGTCTGGGGCGGCCATGCACCGCTGCACAAGGGACTCATCCCCGAGTACAGCTACTGGGTGCCCGCGTGGATCCTGGTGAGTGCCATGGCGGCGCTGGTCCACCTCAACCTCGGCTACGTGCTGGGCTTCTTCGAGGAGCTCCAGTTCCACGGCATCGAGGAGGCGGTCACGGAGAAGCTCTCGTGGATCTTCGCGATGAACGGCCTCTGGATCTTCATCGCCAGCAAGTGGTTCCAGGGCTCGAAGCCCGAGTTCATCTTCACGGTGTTCGATAGCGGTTCGAAGGCCGCCTTCGAACTCGGCTTCAGCGGCTTCCCGGTGATCGTCGGACAGGCCGGCATCGGCCTGTTCCTGCTGGGCGCCGTGCTGCTGTTCCTCGGCGCGCCCGCAGAGGTCGTCGAGATCTTCGACGCACTGGTGAACGTGCTCTCCTACGCCCGACTGGCGGCGGTGCTGCTGGCGAAGGCGGGGATGGCCTTCGCGGTCAACCTGTTCTTCTTCGGCGTCGCCGTCACCGGCGAGGGCGAGGAGGCGTCGTGGCACTTCATGACCGGCCACGCCTACGAGGTCGGCGACATGTACCACGGCCACGAAGTGACCGAGATCCTGTTCGGCGGCCTGATGCACGGCGGTGTCGCGTCGCTGGTCGGCGGGATCCTCGTGCTCGTGCTCGGCCACATGCTGGTGCTCGCGCTGGGTGTCACCAGCGCCGGCCTGCAGGCAGTGCGTCTCGAGTACTACGAGTTCTTCTCGAAGTTCTTCGACGGCGGCGGCCGTGAGTACGAGCCGTTCGGCTACGAGCGCGTCCACAGCCGCGAGGAGTAGCGGGCCGTTCGGCTACGAGCGCGTCCACAGCCGCGAGGAGTAGCGGGCCGTTCGGTTTTTCCGTCCTTTCGTTCCACTGAGTGGTAACACTGCCTCGCCACCTGCTTTACGTGTGTGCCGGTCTCGCACGCTCTCTTCGGCGCCTTTGGGAAGGTTTATGACCGTCGTGGGGCCAACTACGGCTTGTTCGGAGACGACTAACCGCGAATCCGAGTGGATACCCCTATGTTCGAAAACGCACTCCAAGTCGCAAGCCTCGTACTGCAGGACGCAAGTGGTCCGGCCATCACCTCGACGGGTATGGCGGCCCTCGCGGTCGGTCTCGCCGGTCTCGGTGCCGGGTACGCCGAGCGTGGGATCGGGTCCGCCGCCGTCGGCGCCGTCGCCGAAGACGACGATCTCTTCGTGCAGGCCCTGATTCTGACGGTCCTGCCGGAGACGATCCTGATCTTCGCGCTGGTCGCCATGATCCTGGCGTAACTTTCCTCTCCCTTTCCGCTCATGAGCTTGGAAACCGTCGTCGAGGACGTCAGAGACGAAGCCCGCGCGCGTGCCGAGGAGATACGCGAAGCGGGCGAGAGCCGGGCAGAGGAGATTATCTCGGAGGCGGAGGCCGACGCCGAGGAGATCGTCGAGCAGCGCGAGCAGGAAGTCCAGACACAGATCGACGAGGAGCGCGAACAGGCGCTGTCGAGCGCGAAGCTCACGGCCAAACAGAAGCGCCTGGAAGCCCGTCGTGACGTGCTGGAGCGGGTCCGCGAGCAGCTCGAGGAGCGCGTCGCCGAGATCGACGGCGAGCGCCGCGAGGAGCTGACCCGTTCGCTGCTGGATGCGGCCGCCGAGGAGTTCGACGACGATGCGGACGTCGAAGTCTACGGCCGCGAGTCGGACGAAGCGATGCTGACGGACCTGCTCTCGGCGTACGAGGGCTGGTCGTTCGCCGGCACCGAGGACTGTCTCGGTGGCGTCGTCGTCGAGAGTGAGAGCTCTCGCGTCAGCGTGGACAACACCTTCGACTCCGTGATCGCGGAGGTCTGGGACGAGGAGCTCAAACGCATCAGCGAACGCCTCTTCGAAGAATGAGCGCAACCGGCAGTTCCAACCCGGAGTACGTCAACGCTCGCGTGAGCGCTCGGCGTGCGACGCTGTTCGACGAGGAGGACTACCGGAAGCTGCTGCGGATGAGCCCCGACGAGATCTCCCGCTACATGGAGGAGTCGACGTATCAGGGTCAGATCAACCGGCTGGGGTCGCGGTTCTCGGGCGTCGACCTGATCGAGTACGCCCTGAACGCGGGGCTGGCCGACACGTTCGACGAGCTGCTTGCGTGGGCGGACGGCCGCCTGTACGAGCAGGTCGCCCGCTACCTGCGGAAGTTCGACGCGTGGAACGTCAAGACGGCCGTCCGCGGCATCTACGCCGAAACCGACCCCGAGGCGGTCGAAGACGACCTCATCCGTGCCGGCGAGTTCGACGACGCGCTGCTCGACCAACTGGTCGAGGCCGAGAGCGTCGACGCGATCGTCGACCTGCTCGACGGCACGATCTTCGGCGAGCCCCTCGCCGCGGCCGGCGAGGAGTACGACGAGTCCGGCATGCTCGTCCCGCTGGAGAACGCCATCGACCGGGCGTACTACGAGAACCTGTTCGAGGGCGTGATCAGCGCGGCCGGCGCGGGGCCGGAGTCGGCGTACGCCGAGTACCTGCAGGCCGAGATCGACTTCCGGAACGTGCGCAACGCGCTGCGACTCGCACGGAGTGGTGCGGAGGTCGACCCCGCCGAGTACTTCATCGAGGGTGGCACGCTGTTCACCCCCGAGGAGCTGTCGACGCTCTCCCGGAACCCCGACCAGCTGGTCGAGCACATCCGTGAGAGCCGCTACGGCGACGAGCTCGGCGCTGCGCTGGACGAGATGGCCGAAGCGAACAGCCTCATCGGCTTCGAGCGCGCCCTCGAGGGTGCGCTGGTCGAACACGCCCGCAACGCTGGTCACGCCCACCCGATGTCGGTGTGTCCGGTGATCGCGTTCGTGCTCGCCAAGGAGCGTGAGGCGGACAACATCCGTGCCATCGCCCGAGGCACGCAGGCGGGGCTCGACCCCGAGGAGATTCGGGCAGAACTGGTGGTACAATGAGTCAGGAGATCGCCGTGATCGGGAGCCCGGAGTTCACGACTGGGTTCCGCCTCGCCGGCGTCCGGAAGTTCGAGGACGTCCCCGACGAGGAGAAGGCGGATCGGCTCGACGACGCCGTCACGTCGACGATGAACGACGACGACGTGGGCATCATCGTGATGCACAACGACGACCTCGACTACCTCTCGCGGGGGACCCGCGAGGACGTCGAGACGAGCGTCGAACCGACGCTCGTGACACTCGGCGGCGGCGCCGGCAGCGGCGGACTGCGCGACCAGATCAAACGAGCCATCGGGATCGACCTGATGGACGACGAGGACTAACAATGAGTCAGGCAACAGACGTCGCCGCGGAAGACCGCGGCCAGATCGAGAGCGTGAGTGGTCCGGTCGTGACCGCCGTCGACCTCGACGCCCGGATGAACGACGTCGTCTACGTGGGCGACGAAGGGCTGATGGGCGAGGTTATCGAGATCGAGGGCAACGTCACGACGGTCCAAGTGTACGAAGAGACCTCCGGGGTCGGCCCCGGCGAACCCGTCGTCAACACGGGCGAGCCGCTGACGGTCGACCTGGGTCCGGGGATGCTGGACTCCATCTACGACGGCGTTCAGCGTCCGCTGGACGTGCTGGAAGACAAGATGGGTTCCCCGTTCCTCGACCGTGGGGTCGACGCCCCCGGGATCGACATGGAGGAGACGTGGGAGTTCAAGCCCGCCGTCGAGGCGGGCGACACCGTCGAGCCCAGCGAGATCGTCGGCGAGGTCCCGGAGACCCAGACCATCGACCACAAGGTCATGGTCCCGCCGGACTACGAGGGCGGCGAGGTCGTCGCCGTCGAGGCCGGCGAGTTCACCGTCGAGGAGACGGTTGTCGAACTCGCCAACGGCGAGGAGATCCAGATGCACCAGGAGTGGCCGGTGCGTGAGGCCCGGCCGGTCAAGGAAAAGCAGACGCCGACCGAGCCGCTGATCTCCGGGCAGCGCATCCTCGACGGCCTGTTCCCGCTCGCGAAGGGCGGGACGGCGGCGATTCCGGGCCCGTTCGGCTCCGGGAAAACCGTCACCCAGCAGAGTCTCGCGAAGTTCGCCGACGCCGACATCGTCGTCTACATCGGCTGTGGCGAGCGGGGCAACGAGATGACGGAAGTGATCGACGACTTCCCGGAGCTGCCCGACCCCCAGACCGGGAACCCGCTGATGGAGCGGACGACCCTGATCGCGAACACCTCGAACATGCCCGTGGCCGCACGGGAGTCCTGTGTGTACACCGGGATCACCATCGGAGAGTTCTACCGCGACATGGGGTACGACGTGGCGCTGATGGCCGACTCCACCTCCCGGTGGGCCGAGGCCATGCGCGAGATTTCCTCCCGACTGGAGGAGATGCCCGGCGAGGAGGGGTACCCGGCCTACTTGGCTGCCCGCCTCTCCCAGTTCTACGAGCGAGCCGGCTACTTCGAGAACATCAACGGCAGCGAGGGCTCGATCTCGGTGATCGGCGCCGTCTCGCCGCCGGGCGGTGACTTCTCGGAGCCGGTGACCCAGAACACGCTGCGTATCGTCAAGACGTTCTGGGCGCTGGACGCCGACCTGGCCGAGCGCCGGCACTTCCCGGCGATCAACTGGGACGAGTCGTACTCGCTGTACAAGGACCAGCTCGACGAGTGGTTCGAGGAGAACGTCTCCGAGGACTGGCCCGAACGGCGACAGTGGGCCGTCGACGTGCTCGACGAGGAGAGCGAGCTCCAGGAGATCGTTCAGCTGGTCGGGGAGGACGCCCTGCCCGACGACCAGCGACTCACCCTCGAGATCGCGCGCTACATCCGTGAAGGGTGGCTCCAGCAGAACGCCTTCATCGAGGTGGACCAGTACTGTCCGCCCGAGAAGACGTTCCAGATGCTGGGTGCGATCCGGAAGTTCGACGACGAGGCGTTCGAGGCGCTCGAGGCCGGCGTCCCGATCGACGAGATCACGGGCATCGACGCCGCGCCGAAGCTCAACCGCATCGCCACGACTCCCGACGACGAGGTCGATGAGCACGTCGAGGAGCTGAAAGACGACATCGAGACCCAACTGCGCGAGCTCTACTGATGAAAGAGTACAAAACAATCACCGAGATTTCGGGCCCGCTCGTCTTCGCGGAGGTCGACGAGTCCATCGGGTACGACGAGATGGTCGAGATCGAGACCGCCGACGGGGACACGCTCCGTGGGCAGGTGCTCGAGTCCGCCGACGACCTCGTCGCGATCCAGGTGTTCGAGGGCACCAGCGGTATCGACCGCAACGCGTCCGTGCGCTTCACGGGCGAGACGCTGAAGATGCCCGTCACCGAGGACCTCCTTGGGCGGGTGCTCGACGGGTCGGGCAACCCCATCGACGGCGGTCCCGACATCGTCCCCGACGAGCGCCACGACATCGTCGGCGAGGCGATCAACCCCGTCTCCCGGGAGTACCCCGAGGAGTTCATCCAGACCGGCGTCTCCGCCATCGACGGCATGAACACGCTGGTCCGGGGCCAGAAGCTGCCGATCTTCTCCGCTTCGGGGCTGCCCCACAGCGAGCTCGCACTCCAGATCGCCCGCCAGGCGACCGTCCCCGAGGAGGACGAGGCCGGCGAGGAGTCGGAGTTCGCCGTGGTGTTCGGCGCCATGGGGATCACCCAGGAGGAGGCAAACGAGTTCATGGCCGACTTCGAGCGCACCGGCGCGCTGGAACGCTCGGTCGTGTTCATGAACCTCGCCGACGACCCGGCAGTCGAGCGGACGGTCACGCCGCGGATGGCGCTGACCACTGCCGAGTACCTCGCCTTCGAGAAGGGGTACCACGTGCTGACGATCCTGACGGACATGACCAACTACTGCGAGGCGCTCCGAGAGATCGGCGCCGCGCGTGAGGAGGTCCCCGGCCGGCGTGGCTACCCCGGGTACATGTACACCGACCTGGCCCAGCTCTACGAGCGGGCCGGCCGTATCGACGGCCGCGAGGGTTCGGTGACCCAGATCCCGATCCTCACCATGCCCGGCGAGGACGACACCCACCCGATCCCGGACCTGACGGGGTACATCACCGAGGGTCAGATCGTGATGGACCGCGACCTCGACAGCAAGGGGATGGAGCCGCCCGTCAACGTCCTGCCCAGCCTCTCCCGGCTGATGGACGACGGTATCGGCGAGGGGCTCACCCGTGAGGACCACGGCGACCTCAAGGACCAGCTGTTCGCGGCGTACGCACAGGGTGAGGACCTGCGCGACCTCGTGAACATCGTCGGTCGCGAGGCGCTGTCCGAAACCGACAACAAGTACCTCGACTTCGCCGACCGCTTCGAGACGGAGTTCGTCGATCAGGGGTTCCGGACGAACCGCGATATCGATCAGACGCTCGATATCGGCTGGGAGCTCATCTCCCTGCTCCCGAAGACGGAGCTCAACCGGATCGGCGAGGACCTCATCGAGGAGTACTACGTCGAAGACGCCGGCGTCGACGGCGACGCCGGCTCCGAGGAAGCGCCCGCCGACGACTAAGCCAGTCACGTCGCCGATATCCTCTCCCTCTCTCCGTTCTCTGGACTCCATAGCCTCGGGTCTACCAGTTCCAGTCGTCGTCGCCGTCCATCCGCCGTCGTCGCGATACATCGTTGGCGTACTTGACCTCGCGTGCGCGGGCGAGCGGCGCGGCTCGGAAGCTCCGACGGTGTACTTAAACAGGTGCATGACACACGTTATCAAACAGCTGTAACGGCTGCGTGCGGCGATCTCTCACGGGTGACCAAAACATCTTTATAGAACCACGGACAATCTATCGTTGAACATGAGTCAGCGACAGCGCATGGGTAATCAGCCCATGATCGTGCTCTCCGAGGACAGCCAGCGAACCTCCGGGCAGGACGCCCAGGAGATGAACATCACGGCCGGGAAGGCCGTCGCCGAGTCGGTCCGCACCACGCTCGGACCCAAAGGCATGGACAAGATGCTCGTCGACTCCTCGGGCGGCGTCGTCGTCACGAACGACGGCGTGACGATCCTGAAGGAGATGGACATCGATCACCCAGCGGCCAACATGATCGTCGAAGTCTCCGAGACCCAGGAGGAGGAAGTCGGCGACGGCACGACGACGGCCGTCGTCGTCGGCGGTGAGCTCCTCGACCAGGCCGAGGAGCTCGTCGAGTCCGACGTACACCCGACGACGATCGCACAGGGGTACCGCGCGGCCGCCGAGAAGGCCAAGGAGATCCTCACCGAGGAGGCCATCGAGGTCACCGCCGACGACTACGACACGCTGACCAAGATCGCCGAGACGGCGATGACTGGCAAGGGCGCCGAGACGGCCAAAGACCAGCTAGCCGAGCTCGTCGTCGACGCCGTCCTCGCCGTGCAGGACGACACCGGCATCGACACGGACAACGTCTCCATCGAGAAGGTCGTCGGTGGCTCCATCGAGAACTCCGAGCTGATCGAGGGCGTCATCGTCGACAAGGAGCGCGTCAACGAGAACATGCCCTACGCCGTCGAGGACGCCGACGTCGCGCTGTTCGACGGCGCCATCGAGGTGAAGGAGACCGAGATCGACGCCGAGGTCAACGTCACCGACCCCGACCAGCTCCAGCAGTTCATGGAGCAGGAAGAGCAGCAGCTCCGCGAGATGGTCGACCACCTCGTCGACGTCGGCGCCGATGTGGTGTTCGTCGGTGACGGCATCGACGACATCGCCCAGCACTACCTCGCCCAGGAGGGCATCCTCGCGGTCCGCCGCGCGAAGAACGACGACCTGAAGGCGCTGGCTCGCTCGACCGGCGCAACGACGGTCTCCGCCCTCGACGACATCGAGGAGGAGGACCTCGGCTTCGCCGGCAGCGTCGCCCAGAAGGACATCGGCGGCGACGAGCGCATCTTCGTCGAGGACGTCGACCAGGCCCGCTCGGTGACGCTGGTGCTCCGCGGCGGCACCGACCACGTGGTCGACGAGCTCGAGCGCGCCATCGACGACTCCATCGGCGTCGTGCGCACGACGCTGCTCGACGGGCAGGTGCTGCCCGGCGGCGGCGCGCCCGAGGTCGAGCTCGCACTCCAGCTCCGCCAGTTCGCTGACTCCGTCGGCGGCCGCGAGCAGCTCGCCGTTGAGGCCTTTGCCGACGCGCTGGAAGTCATCCCGCGCACGCTCGCGGAGAACGCCGGCCTCGACCCGATCGACTCGCTGGTCGACCTGCGCGCCAGCCACGACGGCGGCGCGTTCACCTCCGGCCTCGACGCCTACACGGGCGACATCGTCGACATGCAGGAAGACGGCGTCGTCGAGCCGCTCCGTGTGAAGACGCAGGCCGTCGAGTCCGCCACTGAGGCCGCCACGATGATCCTTCGCATCGACGACGTGATCGCCGCGGGCGACCTCGCCGGCGGTCAGGTCGGCGACGACGACGGCGGGGACGAGATGCCGCCGGGCGGCGGCGGCATGGGCGGCATGGGCGGTATGGGTGGCATGGGCGGCGCTATGTAAGCGAGGCGGGAACACTCGCCTCCGGCGAGGCAAACCGCCTTGGAAAGCTGAGCGGGGAGTGAAACGACCCGCGAAGCGAGATCGGTCAGCGACCGATTCTCCCAGGCGCCTCACCTCTCACCCACTGTCCCGCTACGCAAACTGAGGGTTAGACGGAACACGCGGTTCCGAACCTTCAAAAACTTCACAACGGTTTCTACACACACGCTGCACGACCCCGGTATTTATTTGTGGGCTCGACGCCTTCTCTCAAACGCCCGACTGGTCCGTCGGGTAGTCAGAGGCAGGCCTGCGGGTCCTTTCGGTCCCGCTGTGTTCGACCTGATGTAGTGCCCACCGAGGGCATACGTTTTCACTCGGCAACTGTCTGGAGCAGCGCCTCGAGCTCGTCGACGAACCCCTCGAACATCGCTTCCCCCTTCGCCGCGCTGACGGCGCTCACGTCGCCCATCGCGCCGGAGTCCGACCACTCGGCCACGTCGAGGGTGACATCGAGCGGTCCGGAGCCGAGGAGGTCGGCCGGCGCCTGCTCGTACTCGGTCTCCCATTCGGTCGCCTGCATGCGCTCCTCGTCGACGAGTTCGGGGTGGAGATGCAGCATCATCGAGGTCTCCAGTTCGCCGCCGTGGGCCATCCCCCCGAGGTCGCTCTCCCGCACCTCGTCGAGGAAGTACTCGCCGAGTTCGAAGTAGGTCAGGCCCAGGATCTCGGTGTCGGGCTGTTCCGCGCCGACGCGCTGGGTTGCTGCCGCGATGAGCGGCCGGTTCCCCCCGTGGCCGTTCAGGAACAGCACCGTGTCGAACGCGTTGGCCAGCGCGCTGTCGGCGATCTGGGAGAGCGTGTCGCTGAGCGTGTCGAACTCGGCACTGACGGTGCCGCCGAAGGGGAGGTGGTGTGGCGAGTGGCCCAGCCACAGCGGCGGCGTGGTGAGGATCGGAACCTCGTCGGAAACGCGTTCGGCGCCGGCTGTGGCCACGGTCTCGACGAGGATCGTGTCGGTGCCGGTCGGGAGATGGTGGCCGTGCTGTTCGAGGGCGCCGACAGGGACGACGAGGATGGAGCCGTCCTGCTCGGCGATCGCCTCGATCTCGGGGTACGGTTTCGCGGCCCACGCGACGGCGCTGCTGGTGTCGACCATGGGGTGAGTTGGCAAAGAGCGGGCAAGTAGGTGTGGGTGGCGGGCATCGACGACTCGCGGGACACGGTGGCCGGCGGCTACTTCTGTGAGCGATCGGCCGAGTGAAAGTGCCCCGCGGCTGTGACCGACTGAACGGGCGGGATGGGATTCGAACCACGGTCGGACGTGCTCGCTCACTGCGTTCGCTGCGCCCGACCTTCCTGCTTCGAATCCCACGGGTGCCACTGCTGCTCACGTTCGTTCGTAGACAGCGGGCACGGTGGGATTCGAACCCACGACCACCGGATGGCTCCCCCCGAGGGACCCACCGGGGTTAGAAGTCCGACGCTCTGTCCAACTGAGCTACGCGCCCTCATCGATCCATTACCCTCCGAGCGCAAAAACCGTCGGGTTCGTCCCGCAGCCCTTAACCCCGCCAGCCGAGAACCCCGAGCCGATGCGAATCATCGGCACCGTCGGGCTGCCGGGCAGCGGCAAGGGCGAAGCCGCCGCGGTCGCCCGGGAAGCGGGCATCCCGGTCGTGACGATGGGCGACGTGATCCGGGCGGAGACCCGTCGACGCGGACTCGACCCGAGCGAACACCACGGCGAGATCGCTCAGCAGCTCCGCGAGGAGGAGGGCGAGGCCGCCATCGCCGACCGCTGCATCCCGCTGGTCCGGGACGCCGCTGAGGATCAGTCGGGCGAGCCGGTCGTGCTCGTCGACGGCCTGCGCTCGATGGCGGAGGTCGAGCGCTTCGTCGACGCCTTCGGCGAGGAGTTCCTCCTCGTCTCCATCGAGGCGCCCTTCGACCTGCGCGCGAAGCGGCTGGGCGACCGCGGGCGCGAGGCGACCGATCTCGACCGCGAGAAGCTTCAGGAGCGCGAGGAGCGCGAACTCGGCTTCGGGATGGGCGAGGTGATGGACGCCGCCGACCTCACCATCGAGAACGACGACAGCCTGCAGGCGTTCCGCGAGCAGGTCGAGGCAGTGCTGGAACGCGGCGCGGCCGCCGTCGACGAGCGAGAGTCGGCTGCCAGCCGGACGCAGTCCGGCGACGGAGGTGAACGAGAATGATCTACAGCGTCGACGTGACGATCGAAGTGCCGGTCCAGGCGACGGAGGTCGCAGAGCGCGTCGAAGACGCGGTGACGAACCTGTTCCCTGACGCGGAGTTCCGGCGCGAACCCGACCGCTTCGTTGCCGAGAGCCACTCCCTTGACGCCTTCTCCGACGTACTCCACGAGCAGGAGATCCTCGACACCGCCCGCCGGGAGTTCTTCAACGGCGCCGACGACGAGGGGTTCTCCTTCTCGCTGAAGAAACAGCCCGCCTTCGAGGGAAAAGTCAACTTCGCGGTCGGCTCCACGGACGAACTCGGCGACATCCAGGTCCGCGTCGACGTCCGCGAACCCGATGTGGAGTCCTTCATCGACCACGTCGCCCCGCCGACCGAGGAGGGGCGCCCGATCGATCCGGACGACCGCTAAGCGCCGGACGGCTTCGCTGGGGCGACATTTGCGGCGACGATGCTCTTGCCAACTCAGAGCGTGAGTTCGACGACCGCGAGCAGCACCACCACCCCGAGCACGTCGCAGGTGTTCGTGACGACCGGGATCACCACGTCGTCGGGGTCGAGTCCGTAGCGGTAGGCGCCGTACGTTGCGACGAGCGTGACCGCGACCGCGAGCACCGCCAGCGCCACGCCGCTGGCGAGCGAGATCCAGACGACCGTGGTGACCGCCAACTGTGCGCCGCCGAGCAGTGAGCGCAGCGCCCACGCGCCCGCGCCGACGAGGGGGAACAGCGTCACCGCGAGCGCGACGGTGGCGACGGCGTTGCCCGCGAGCGCCTCGTCGGTCGGCGAGAAGGAGAGCGTCCCGAGGTGAAACGCCGTCGAGAGCCGCGACGCGAGGATGCTGCCGAGGTTGCCCGCGGTGCCGATGGTGACGGGTACGAGCACCAGCAGGGTCGGGTAGCGATACAGCGACGCCTCGAACGTCCCCAGCACGAGCCCCGAGCCGACTTCGACCATCGTCAACACGAGCAGCACGGGCAGCATCGCCCGCGTGATCGCCCGGACCGACCACTCGGTCGTCACGCGCCACCTCCGGCGGCGAGCACCAGCCGCACCGCCAGGAGGAGGAAGGCGAGGCCGAACACGTCGCCGGTCGTCGTCACCACCGGGCCGACCAGCGTGTCGGGGTCACGCCCGCGACGGTAGCCCGCGAACACGACGACGACCACCACCGCAGTCAGTGCGACACCGGAGAGCAGCCCCGCCACGAGGCTGATCGCGATCAGCGTCGTGACGCGAGCAACGTCGTCGCCCAACACCGTGAGGATCAGGAACACCGCGACGGCGGCGACGGCGCTGGCGAGCAGGCCGTTGGCCAGCGCGGCAGCCATCGCCCCGCGCAGCCGACGGTTTCCGAGATCGACTCGCGGTTCGACCAGCCCTTGGTGGAGCCCGGTCGAGAGTCGTGCGCCGAGGCTGCCGTAGACGTTCCCCCGCGTCGCCAACAGCGCCGGCACGAGCACTAACAGGCCCGGCACCGCCCGGAGTTCGGCCTGCATCCCGCCGAGGACGACCCCCGCCAGCAGGCCGCCGACGAGACTAGCCCCCAGCGCGGGGAGCGCCGCCTCGTAGGCCTCGCGGGCGACGGCGAGGACGCTCATCGACCGGACCCACGACGCCGCGGGTGAAAAACCCCGGGCGCCGGCCTACGCCGCATCGCCCAACACCGCGATAGCGCCGAGCAGGGCGAGTGCGACCACGAGCCCACCCCCCAGCGCCGTGAACGCGGCGCCGTACCCCTGAGTGTCGATCAGGAAGCCGGTCACCCCGGGTGCGACGGCGCCGGCGGTCATCAGCACGGTTCGTACCACGCCCAGCCCCCCGCCGGCGGCGTCGTCGGGCAGCAGCGACATCAGAAAGGCGCTCCGGACCGGTCGGAAGCCGTGGGCGCCCAGCCCGAACACCACGACGGCGGCGGCGACGGCGACCACGCCCTGTACCGAGAGCAGGAGCGCCGCGCCGGCGACGGCGGCGCCGACGGTGGCAAACAGCATCGGCAGTCGGCCGACGCGGTCGGTGAGTTCGCCCGTGCCCAACTGGACCAACGAGACGACGAACAGCCCGGAGTAGAGCGTGTTCGCGACGCCCGGTTCCAGGTCGGCGGCCTCGACCAGATACAGCGGGAGGAACGCCACGACGCCGTTATACGCGAACGCGAAGGCGACAGTAACGCCGACGAATAGCCCCACCCGCGGCACCGTCATCAGTCGCAGGTAGCCCGCGAGCGAGCCGTCGATCCCGCCGTCGCCCGAGGGCGCCGCCGCTCGCTCGTCGTCGAGATGTCTGGGGGTCCGGCGAACGAACAGGACAGTGAGGGCGGCGACGAGGATCGCGCTCGCGGCGAAGAGGCCGCGCCAGTCCGGCAGCGCGTACGTGACCGCAAGCGGCGCGGCGACGCCGCCGAAGGCGGCCACGGTGTCGAGCACGCCCAGCGCCCGTCCCGTGCGCTCGCGGTGGACCGCCGCGAGCAGCCGCACGGCGACGGTTTTGTGCGCGCCGGTGCCAACGCCGATCAGCAGCATCCCGCCGACGATCGCGAGGAACTCGCCGGGCACCGACGCGACCGGGCCGGCGGGAACAGCGAGATCCGGGAGGGGGACCGGCATCACCAGCGCGAGCGAGCCGAGGGTGGCGACGACGGCGCCGCCGGCGATCACCCGGACGGGCCCCTGGCGGTCGGCGATCACGCCGGAGGGGAACTGCATCAGCGCGTAGACGGTCATCAGCGCCGAGAACGCCAGCCCGGTCACGGTGTTCGTGACGCCGAAGGCGGTCTGGAACGGTTCGAACAGCGGCGGGAACAGGTAGCGGACGAACTTCGCCATGAACCACAACAGCGACGTGAGGATCAGCGCGTCGTAGCGCGCGAGTCGGCGAAGCTCCATCTCGCCGGCGCTACCAATCCGACGCGGAAAAAGCGCGCGGATGCGGCGAAGGGCTCCAACGGCGGTCGCTCCCAGCGATCCGGACACGTCCACTGCGGAAGCGACGCGGTCGTCAAGCGAGGAACCACGGGCAAAGACGCTCAGCAGTACTGGTGCAAAGCCTGCGAAACGTACTTTGACGACCTCACTGACACGATCTCCGGCCAACATCGCTTCGAACTGGAAGAAACGTTCTACACTGTGTTATCACGTCTCGGGATGAGCGTACTTCGGCGCTTGCACCAAACTTCCTTTAAGTGGTGGGTCCGTAGTTTCGGGCATGTCCAAACGGAACAGTCCCGCCTTCGACCGGCGGACGATGCTTGCACTGCTCGGAACCAGCTCGGCAGTCGCCCTCGCCGGCTGCGGCGGCGGCGGCGAGGACTCGCCGACGGCGACCCCGACCGACGAGGACTCGCCGACGGCGACCTCGACCGACGCCGTGCCGGAGGCGTATGCGACGGCGACCGCACTGAACGGTCAGCAGCGCGACCCCGACTCGCTCTCCACGAAATCGGCCGTGAACTACCAGGAGGAGCCAAACGACGGCAACCAGTGTTCGGGCTGTCAGTTCTACATTCCGGACAAGAACGGCGACGACGTCGGTGCCTGCGCCATCGTCGAGGGGAACATCGCTCCGGACGCGTGGTGTGCGAGTTACGTCGCCCAGGAGGAGACTGACAGCGGCGGCGACACCGCCTAAGCCGGCGACGTGCTCGACGACGCACGATGTGCGGTCTGTGAATGAGGGCCGCGACCTTCCCCGAGTGGAACGCACGGGCCGTCCAGTTCGACCGCGACCGTGCGAGTCAGTACCGTGATCGGTTCCTCGAGTGGCTAGTCGGCGAAACCCGCGTCGACTAGCTGCCTAACGCGTTAGACTGCAAGCTCGCGATCTGCCCGCCCACATACGGCCGCGGCTGCTCGCCGGTCTCGATGACCTCCGGGGACGCCGAACGTGCTCGATCGTTTCCGAGTGCGCGAACGGATCTGTCGGCGCGACCGCCTCGATAACTGTCGTAGGGCTACCCGAACGGGCCCATCCCGCCGAGGCCGCCACCGCCGCCGTCGCCGCCCTGCATCTTCTTCATCATCCGCTGCATGTCGCCGTCGCCCATCCCTTGGAACTGGTTGAGGGTCTGGTCCATCATCTTGTGCTGCTGGAGCAGTTCCTGGACCGTCTCCTCGTCGTTCCCGGAGCCGCGGGCGATGCGCTGGACCTGCTGGGCGCCGATGGAGCGGGGGTTCTCCAGCTCCTCGTCGGTCATCGAGTCCATGATGACCTCGAAGTTGCGCATCCGGTCTTGGGTCACGTCCATCGCGTCGTCGGGGAGCTGGTCCATCATCCCGCCGCCCATCCCGGGGATCATGTCCATTACCTGGTCGAGCGGCCCCATCTTGTTCATCGCGTCCATCTGGCGCTGCATATCCTTCAGGGTGAAGTTCCCCTGCAGCATGTCCTCGGGCTCCCAGTCGTCGTCCTCCTCCTGGGTCTCGGCCATCGCGCGCTCGACGCGCTCGGAGAGCTGTTTGAGGTCGCCCATCCCGAGCAGCCGGGAGATGAACCCGTCCGGCTCGAAGCGTTCGATGTCCTGGACCGTCTCGCCGGTCCCGAGGAACGCGATCGAGGAGTCGGTCTCGTTGACCGCCGTCAGCGCGCCCCCACCTTTGGCGGTCCCGTCGAGTTTGGTGATCGTCACGCCGTCGATGCCGATCGCGTCGTCGAACTCCCGGGCCTGCTCCTTGGCGCCCTGCCCGATCGCGGCGTCGAGGACGAGCAGGTTCCGGTCCGGGTTCACTTCGCGCTCGATCTCCTCGATCTCGTCGATGAGCTCGGTCTCCAGCGCGTGTCGACCCGCAGTGTCGACGATGTGTACGTCGGCGTCCTCGGTTGCTTCGAGGCCGTCACGAGCGATCTTGACTGGGTCCTCGGCGTCGGGGTCGCCGTAGAACTGCACCTCGGCGTTTCCGGCCATCTGCTTTGCCTGCTGGTAGGAGCCCGGCCGGAACGTGTCGGTCTGGATGACCGCGGGGCGCAGGCCCTTCTTCGAGAACCACCAGGCGATCTTGGCGGCGGTCGTCGTCTTCCCCGAGCCCTGGAGCCCGGCGAGCATGATCGTCTGGGGCTCGAGCGGGATCTCCGTCGAGTCGCCGACGACCTCGACCATCTCCTCGTAGACGATCTTGAGGATGTGGTCCCGCGCGGAGGTGCCCCCGGGCGGCTCCTCGTTGAGCGCGCGCTCCTCGATGTTCGAGGAGAGATCCATCACCAGGTCGACTTCGACGTCGGCCTGCAGCAGCGAGCGCTGGATCTCCTTGACGATCTCCTGGACGTCGTCCTCGTCCAGGCGGGACTTCCCGCGGAGCTTGTCCATCGTGCCCCGCAGAGAGCTCCCGAGATTGTCGAGTACCATCTTACCCTACTCTTGACGGCCGATCCATAAACGCTTGTCCGTCCCAACGCAGGCGACAGCGCCACGGACCCGGACGGAATCGAGGTCGAAGCTGCTCGTTCTGGCGCCCACCTGTTTCGCTCGGCGATCAGGCGTCGGCCACCGTCCACACGTCTGCCTCGTCTCCGGTCCGCGTGTCGCGCTCGCCGACGCCCTCGATCAGCTCCCGCGCGAACGTACTGGCCTCGTCCAGCCCCTCCGGAACGCCGGCTTCCAGCCGGCCGAACGCCAGCTCCGCGCCGGTGCCCAGCGCGACCGGCGAGTCGTCGATGACGCTGCCGTCGGCGTACACCGCACGGGCTCGTGCGTGGCCGTCGTCGTCGCGGGCGAGTACGGCGGCGTCGGTGCCGACTGCGCCGGCCACCTCGCTGGCCAGTTGGGTGAACGGCTCGATTCCCGGGTTCCCGCCGTGGTCGGTTTCGTACTCCCGGCGCTTCCCGTCGAGTTCGCGCCGGAACTCGCCGGGGTCGTCGACGGCCGCGCCGCCGCAGTCGCCGAACGTAGCGAGTCGCTCGGCGCGTTTGCTGCTGACGGTGTCGTTGCTGACGACGAGTCGGTCGGCGGCGAGGACGGCGCCGCCCTCGGTCTCGAACGCGACGACGGTGGGCATGGGGCTGTATTGGGGCTCCGGCGTGAAAACCTCCATCCCGCGTCGGAGCCGCCAAGTGGCCCCGTCGCCAACCACGGCCAATGCCCTCTCGACGCGACCTGCTCGCGACCATCGGCGCCGGTGCGGCGCTGGGGCTGGCGGGCTGTGCCAGCCGCGACTGTACGCCCGCCGCGCCCGTCGGCACCGACTGGCCCCAACCGGGCGGGGATCCGGGGAACACCGCCGCCCTCCCCGATGGCTCGGTCCCCGCACGCGTCGGCGACCGCTGGCGCACACCGATCGTTCCCGACGCCGACCTGCTCGCCTTCGCGGGTGCGGTCGTCGACGGCGACCGGATCGTCGGGCTCAGCCGGATCCCCGAGACCGGCCTCTACACCGAGTACGAACTCCGCGACGGGAGTACGGGAACCCGCGTCACCGTCCCGGAGCGGATCGCCGCGCCCCCGGTTTCGGTCAGCGGCTTCGACGCCGTCACCGCCGCGACAGCCGACGGCTCGGAACTGCGGCTGTTCGCCGACGGCACCGAATCTGGGTGCTACGTGTTCGGCTCGGCCCCGGCCACCCCACGAGCCGCCGGGTCGACGCTGTTCGGCGGCGACGCCGACGGCGCGTTCGCCTACGAGGTGACGGACGACCGGGAGCGCTGGCGGCGTACGTTCGGCGATCCGCAGGAAGGCGGTGCGGTGTCGTTCTCGCCGGTCGTCGACGACCGACGGGTGTACGTCACCGTCACCAGTTCGAGCGACCGCGGGATTTACGCGCTGAACCGACTCCACGGCGAGATCGACTGGTCCGTCCCGGGGCCGCGTGCGACCCGGGCGCCCGTCCGAACCGGCTCCCTGCTGCTCGTCCCCGTCAGATACGAACTGCTGGCGTTCGACGCCGAAACCGGCGAGCGCCGCTGGTCGACGCCGACGCCGGCCGACCGGCGGACGTTCCGCTCGCCCGCGGGGACCGACGCGGGGCTGGTCGTCGCCGACGGCGCGGCGATCCACCGGCTCGACCCGGAGACGGGCGACCTCGGCTGGTCGGTCGAGTTCGATGGCGTGGGCCGGCCCGCTGTCGTCGGCGACACCGTACTCGCGTCGAACGACGCGGCGACGCGCGCGCTCGAACTCGGGGACGGGAGCGAGCGCTGGCGGATCGGCGACGTGTCGCTGATCGCGCCGCTCGGAAACGGCGTGCTCGTACGACGGCAGGACGAACTGATCGCGTGTACCGCCTGCGAGAACTGAAAGGGGACGTTACTCGTCGTCGGCGAGCAGCTCCGCGACCAGCGCCTCGGGGTCGAACTCCCGGAGGTCCTCGTACCCCTGCCCGGTGCCGAGGAAGAGAACCGGCTTGCCCGTCACGTGGGCGATGGAGATGGCGGCGCCACCCGAGGAGTCGGCGTCGGCCTTCGTCAGCACGGCGCCGTCGATCTCGGCGGCCTTGTTGAACTCCTTGGCGCGCTCGACCGCGTCCTGGCCGGCGACGGCCTCGTCGACGAACAGCGTCATCTCGGGGTCGACCACGCGGTGGATCTTCTCCAACTGCGTCATCAGGTCGTTGGAGGTGTGGAGGCGACCGGCGGTGTCGCCCAGCACCACGTCCACGTCGTTGGCAGCGGCGTACTCGACGCCGTCGTAGATGACTGCGGCGGGGTCGCCGCCCTGCTCGTGGGCGATCACCTTCCGGCCGACGTTCTCGGCGTGTTCGGTGATCTGCTCGCTGGCGCCGGCGCGGTACGTATCGCCGTTCGCGAGAACGGAGCTGTAGCCGCGCTCGCCCAGCCACTCGCTCATCTTGGCGATGGACGTGGTCTTACCGACGCCGTTGACGCCGGTGAACACGATCGTCACGGGCTTGTCGGCCTCGGCGATGCGCTGCTCGAAGTCGAACTGACCGACGGAGATCACGTCGACCAGCGCGTCCTGGAGCGCTTCCTCGACGAGTTCGGCGGTCGTGTCGACCTGTTTGCGGCTCTCGCCGATCAGCTGCTCCCGAACCGAGTCGAGGATCTCCTCGGCGACGCTCATCTCCACGTCGCTCTCGAGCAGCGCCATCTCCAGCGACCAGAGCGGCTCCTCGAGGTCCTCCTCCTCGATGATGACCCGCCCGGTCGCGAGGGCGGCGGCCTGCCGGAGGCGGCCCGGGCCGCCGTCGTCGTCCGTCTCCTCGCTCGACTCGCGGTCGGGCGCCGCGGCGGGCGTCGAGGACTCCTCTTCGTCGTCGGCTGCCGCCTCCGCCTCGGCGGCGGCTTCGGCCTCCTTCTCCTCGACTTCCTCCTCGACGTCCTTGCGGAACGAGCCGAGCTTATCCTTCAGTCCGTCGAACATGGGGCCTTACTGGTCGTCTTCCGCCTGCTGCTGCATCTGCTGCATCTGCTGTTGCTGCATCTGCTGTTGCATCTGCTGGGCGCGCTGTTCGAGCTCGGCGCTCTCGTCCTCGAGGTCGGAGATCTCCGAGCGAACCTCGCTGATGCGGTCGTCCAGCGACTCCTTCTTCGACTCGAGTGCGTCGACGGCGTCGGTGCTGTCCTGCTCGGCCGCGTAGCCGCCGCCGAGGTCGACGATGATCTCGTCGATGTCCTGGACCTCCGCGCGGACGTAGGCGCCGCCGCCGAGGGGGACCTGCACCGTCGAGCCGCTGTCGAGCGTCTCGATCGCCTCGATGGCGTCGTCGACGCCGGCCTTCTCCGACTGGAACTCCTCGATCTCGGCTTCCTTCTCCTCGATCTCGACGTCAAGCTCCTCGAGCTCCTGGGAGAGCTGCTGCAGCTGCTGCTGGCCTCCGCCCATCATGCTGCGGTCACCTCCTCGATCTCGATCTGGGTGCGCTTGAGGTTGTGCTCGGCGCCGAACTGGGAGAGCACGTGCTCCTGGGCGACGGACTCGTTATCGGCGTCGACGCTCCGCTCGAAGGCCTGGCGACCGTCCCGGGCCTCGAACGTACCGCTCACAGTAAACTGACTCATACCCGAAAATGGCCGGGCGAACGGGAAGTAGCTTCCGAAAGGGTACTCGGACGATCAGCGGGCTCACCGTAGCCACGGCGTCGAGCGCCGTGGGAGCGACACGGCGGTCAACTCCCGGTCACTCGCCTGGGCGGCGTCGCCTCAGTCTAGATAGCCCAGCGTGTCCTCGATGCGGCCGAGCTCCGGCCCGGTCGTGTCGCGCCCGACGACGTACCCATCGTCGTTCGCGACCAGTCCGGACCCGACCAGCGGCGCACCGTAGTTGATCGTCCCTACGTCGGCGTACACGTCGAGCAGTTCCTCGAGCGCTTCCAGCTCGGGCTCGCGGGCGCCGGGCTGACAGAGCACGCCCTGGTTGGTGGCAACCGCGGCGGTGCCGACGGTGTCCACGTCGCCCAGCGAGCCACGCTCGACGGGGACCGACAGCGCCTCCTCGACGACACCCACCTGTTCGTCGGTCAGGTCCGGGTGGACGTAGGCGCCGCTGTCGTTCGCGAGCACGACGTTGCCGGCGGCGTTGATCTTCCCGGGCAGCCCGTAGACGGGCCGCTCGGTCGCCGACTCGATACGTTCGCGCTCACGTTCGGTGACCCGCCCGGAGACGAGGAGCCCGTTCTCGTTGCCGACCGAGAGCGCGCCGACGGTGTTGGAGCCGGCGACGGTGGTCGGGAGGGCGTCGACGCCGAGCTCGTCGCTCATCCCCTCGATCACGTCCTCCTCGGCGTCGGGGCGGATCAGCAGACAGTCTGCAGTCGCTCGCGCGAACACCCCGACGTACGAGGAGCCGGCGAAAGCCGCGCGGAACACAGCGTGTTACTCCGTCGGCTCGGCCTCGACGACCGTCTCGCCGTCCTCGTCGAAGCGTGCGGCGCGAACCCGAATCGAACTCGGGGGCTTGCTGCGCCCGCGCTCCCAGACGACTTCGTTGACGGCCGGGTCCAGGCGGACCTCGTCCTCCTCGACGGAGAACTGGGTCGCGAGGTGTTCGGTGATGATCGACATCGCGGCGTCGGCCCGCTCCTGCTTGGGCGCGTTCTTGGCGTCTCGCAGCGGGACAGTGACGACCCGCTCCTCGAAGTCGCTTGCGCTCATTATTCGTCGATGTTAGAGCGCCGCCAGTTGCGCCGCTTCGGGTTGCGGGTGACTTCCATATCCGTCTTCATCATCACCCACGCCGGCACGCGGGAGTTCTGTCGCTCCTTCTTGCCGAGTCGCTTCTTCTGCGCTTTCGATTTCTTCCCCATAGTGGCCGCCAGTTCCCTCGCTCGACGTAAAACGCTGTCCATCCGCGCGCTCAGAGCCGGGACTCGACCCCGAGGTGGACGGTGAGCGAGACGGTCTCGCCCTGCTCCGCCGCTCGGTGGAGCCCACAAGCCCGGTGGTTGCCGTCGAGTAGCCGTGGTGGCCACTCGCCGTCGCGCTGCCACGCGACTGCGGCACCGAACGCCTCGTGGTTGTGGGCGGCGAACCACGTGATCTTCGCGGCCGCGTCGGGGAAGTCGTCGACAACTGACGGGTCGTCCAGCCGTTCGACCGCTCCTGCCACGGTGCCGTCCCCGGAGAGGTGGTCCCACGCTGGTTCCGGGAACGTCCCCAGTCTGCCCAGTTCGTCGCCGGTTAGTTCGACCGCGCGCCAGTGGAGCCGATCGTCGACGACCGGTTCAGCGGGCTCCTCGTAGGTATCGGTCAGCTCTCGGAGGAGTCGTTCGCGCTCCCAGTCGGCCGGGTCGGCGTCGGGGTACGCGTCCTTCCGGGCCTCGCGCTTGATCCAGTCTCTGAGCACCGTCTCGACGGCCACTGGCTCGCCGCGCTCGATCCAGTCGGTCACGGGCTGAGTGCTGTCGGGAGAACGAAAAAATCGATTGCGGTCGGGCGACGGTTCAGTTTCGTGTCGACTTCGAGCTTCCCTCGTTGTCGGGCGAGGAGAACTCCGCACCTTCGACGGCCTCGGCAGCGTCGACCTGCTTCTCGGTGTCGACGTGCCAGCGGTCGACCTCGTCGTCGTACGCCGCGAGCCGGTCGCTGACCTCCTTTTTCAGCTCGTCGTCGTTGACGTTGACCTCGAAGACGAACTCGGTCTCGCCGCCCCGGGAACTGCGCTGGATGTTCGCGCTGATCAGCTCGTTGTCGAAGTAGTACGGCGCGAGCTGGGTCATCACCTTCCGGTAGACGGTGTCCTCGACGGTCCGGATCGCCTTCCGGCCCGCCGAGTCCGCGGCGCGGGTCGCGTAGTCGATCGAGTCCTGCCAGCGCTGCAGCGCGCCGTCGTTGTCGCCCTCCTCGACTTTCTCGTAGGACTCGGTCAGCTTCTCGCCCGCGGACTTGATGTCCTCTTCGGGCTCTTTCCCCTCGCGCTCGCCCGGGCCTTCGCTGATGCTCGCCTGCTCCGCGGTCTTCTCCTCGACGTCCTCGCCGAGGGTCTCGTGGGCTTTCGGTCGCCACTCGTCCCACGCTTCGAACGCCTCGCCCTCGACGCCGGCGTCACGGAGTGCGCGACTGATGCGTTCACCGTGCTCGACGATGTCGCCCCACGAGCCCCGCTGTTTGAAGCCCGCGATGCTCTCCTCCATCTTGGTGGAGCGAACGGCGCGACGACACATAAGTCCACGTAGTCCCTGTGGACGTACCACACGGTCGCATAGCCTGTTCAGCGCCGCCGCCACGACGAACGAGCGACAGGCAGAACCGGCCGGCGGCGGCGAACGGCGGCCCACTTTTCTCCCCCGCGCCCCCAGCCACAGTCGATGACCGATGCGCTCTCGCTCGACGCGCCGGCGCCGGCCCGCCCCGACGGCGTCGACGCCGACTGCTGGCTGGCCTGTATCGACTGCGGCGAGACGTACCCGCCCTTTGCGGCGGTGCGGTACGCCTGCGACGACTGCGGCGGCCTGCTCGAGGTCCGCTACGCCGATCTCCCCGACTGGGACGCGTTCTCGGGCCGCGGGGTGTGGCGCTACGCCGCCGCCCTGCCGTTCGAGACGGGCCGGACCGGCCCGATGGACCCCGAGCACCCCTCGGGGGTGAGCCTCCCGGAGGGCGACACGCCGCTGTACGAACTCCCCCGCCTCGAAGCCGAGCTGGGCGTCGACCGCCTGCGCGTCAAACACGAGGGGATGAACCCGACCGGGAGCTTCAAGGACCGCGGCATGACCGTCGGCGTCGGCGCCGCCGCCGCGGTCGGCGTCGACCGACTCGCCTGTGCGTCGACGGGTAACACCTCCGCCGCCCTCGCCGCGTACGGCGCCCGCGCTGGCCTCGAAACGCTCGTCCTCTTGCCCGCGGGGAAGGTCGCGGCGGGCAAGGTCGCCCAGGCGGCGCTCCACGACGCCCGCATCCTCGAGGTCGACGGCAACTTCGACGACTGTCTCGACATCGTCCAGGAGCTCGCAAACCGCGGGGAGGCGTACCTGCTCAACTCACTGAACCCGTTCCGACTCGAGGGCCAGAAGACGATCGGACTCGAGATCCTCGAACAGTTCCGCGACGAGGAGGGTGGGTTCCCGGACCGCATCGTGCTCCCGGTCGGGAACGCCGGCAACACCGCGGCGCTGTACAAGTGTTTCCGCGAACTCGTCCAGGCCGGCGCGCTGGCTCGCGAGGACGTGCCGAAGCTCACCGGCGTGCAGGCCGCCGGCGCCGCGCCGTTCGTCGAGGCGATCGAAACCGGCTCGGACACCGTCGAGCGCTGGGAGACCGTCGAGACGCTCGCGACCGCGATCCGCATCGGCGAGCCCGTCAACGCGCCCAAATCGCTCCCGGGCGTCCGGGAGACCGGCGGCACCGCCGTCGCCGTTGACGACGCGGCGATCACCGAGGCACAGCGCGATCTCGCGGGGGAGGGGATCGGCGTCGAACCCGCGTCCGCGGCGTCGATCGCCGGCCTGCGGGCCCTCCGCGAGCGCGGCGTCGTCGACGCCGACGAGCGCGTGGTCTGTCTGACGACCGGCCACCTGCTGAAGGATCCGGCGGCAGCGACCGCCGCCAGCGACGACCCCGAACCGGTCGGCGCCGACGTGGATGCGGTGCTGGAACTGGTGGGGGAGTAGTAGGCGACGGCGCGAGCGACTGCGCTCGCGCTGGCCGGTTCGTGAAAAACGGAAGAACGGAGCCGCGTTAGCGGATGACGTCGACGTTGCTGTCTCTGTCGTCGGGTTCGCGCCCGCCGCCGTCGCGTGCCGCACCGCCGCGTTGGGTCGCGGTCTGTGCGTTGCTCTTGGCGTCGAAGTCGACGCCCTCGAGGTCGTCCTCGCCGAGCGCACGCCGGGACTCGTTTGCCTGCTGCTGGGTGGTCGAGCCGAGCACCTGTGCGGACTGGACGCCGGTCATGATGGCCATGACCCGCACCTTGCCTTTGTACTCCTCCTGGATCCGGGCCCCCCAGATGACGTTGGCGTGGGCTTCCAGTCGCTCGGTGATGTTGTCGGCGATCCCCTCAGCCTCTTTCAGCGTGAGGTCGGGACCGCCGGTGATGTGGACCAGGCCGCCGGTGGCTCCGCGGTAGTCCACGTCCAGCAGCGGGTGGTTCATCGCGTCGTTGACCACTTCGTCGGTCTTGTTCGAGTCCTGCGTCTCGCCGACGAGCATCACGGCGACGCCGCCCTGATTCATGATCGTGGACATGTCCGCGTAGTCCAGATTGATCAGCGACGGCTGGGTGATGGTCTCGGAGATGCCCTTGACGGTCTCGGCGATGATCTGGTCCATCACCGAGAACGCCTTCCCGATCGGGAGGTTGGGCACGTAGTCGAGCAGTCGGTTGTTGTCCAGGACGATGATCGAGTCGGCCTCCTCACGGAGTTTCTCCAGGCCCTCCTCGGCTTTCACCGTGCGGGCGCGCTCGACGTTGAACGGCGTCGAGACCATCCCGACGACGATGGCGCCCTGCTCTTTGGCGATGTTGGAGACGACCGGCGCCGCACCGGTGCCGGTACCGCCGCCCATCCCGGCGGTCACGAACACCAGGTCCGCGTCGCCCAGCACTTCCTTGATCGTTCCCTGGGCCATCTCGGTGGCGCGCTCGCCCATCTCGGGGTCGCCACCCGCACCGAGCC
>Ga0207754_100137_pt1 | contig 47067 bp, 41 predicted proteins | sample A23E1SouthBayCA_FD_187728 | JGI IMG/M metagenome (GOLD analysis project Ga0207754, IMG submission 187728) | Aerobic enrichment media microbial communities from Eden Landing Ponds, California, USA - A23 E1 (SPAdes) | ecosystem: Environmental > Aquatic > Marine > Unclassified | place: Emeryville...
GTCTTCGGCGTCGCGCCGATGCGTATCGTCGGCCTCGTCGGCGCACGGGCGCTGCAGGGGGCGGGCGATACCCGGACGCCGATGCTGCTCAACGGCAGCGTCAATCTCCTGAACGCGCTGCTCACCGTCAGCCTGGGCCTCGGGCTCGGCCCGTTCCCCAAACTCGCTATCGTCGGTGTCGGCCTCGCGACGGCGATCAGCCGGACGATCGAGGCGGTTGCGGTAATCCTCGCGATCTGGACGCCGCGCGTGCCGCTCTCGCTCGACCCGACGTGGGATCCGACGATCGCCAAACAGGTGGTCTCGGTCAGCCTCCCGACGTTCGCGGAGGGGATGAGCACCTCGCTCGCCAACTTCCCGTTCAACTCGCTCATCCTGCTGTTCGGGACGGAAGCGAACGCGGCCTACCATATCGCCCGCCGGGTGTACCAGCAGTTGGCGGGCCCGTTCTACCGCTCGGCGAGCACGGTGACGAGCATCATCGTCGGCCAGACGCTGGGCGACGGCGCGGCACGCGACGCCCACGACAACGCCGTCGCCGTGGTGACGCTCGCGTTCGGCCTGCTGACGGCGGCGGGCGTGGTGATGTTCCTCGGCGCCGAGCGCCTCGTCGCGCTGTTCACCGGCGATCCCACGACGCGTCGCCACGCCGTCGCGTTCACGCGCGTGTACGCCGTCTCGATGCCGCTGTTCGGGCTGTTCTTCCCCTTCTCGGGCGCGTTGCGGGGCGCCGGCGACACCCGGACGCCGTTCTACGCCCGGTTGGTCGCCGCGTTCGTGTTCATGCTCGGCGGCTCTTACCTGCTCGCGGTGCCGCTCGACTACGGGCTGGTGGGCGTCTACGCAGGGATGGTGCTCTCCTACGCCTGCATGGCGGCTATCGTCGTCGTGGGGTTCTATCGCGGGGACTGGGCGGCGACGGCGGCCTCGATGATCGCGGAACGAGAAGAGAGCGAGAGCGTTGACAACTGAACGGTGCAGTTAGAGCGCGTCGAGGACGTTCAGGTAGCCGCTGCCATAGTACTCTTTCCCGTACTCGTCGGGAACGTCCGCGGCTTCTTCGAGCGCCGAGCGGATCTGGTTGGCGTTGTAACCGGAATTTGTACTCTTGACCAGCGCGGCGGCGCCGGCGACGTTCGGCGCCGCCATGGAGGTGCCGGCCTTCCAGCCGTAGCCAGGAACGGACCCGCGGTAGTTCCCGTCGTCGTCCGTAACGACCGTCGTCACTGTACTGAACACGAGGTCGTAGGCGTAGGCGGGGACGCCGCCGACTGGGTCCGTCAGGGTTGGATCGAAGTTGCCACCTGGCGCCGCGAGGTCGACAGCGTTCGTCCCATAGTTGGTGTAGCTGGCCGGCGTTTCGGACGGCTCGCTGACCGAGTCTCCGCGGAGCTCGTTGGCGAACCCGATCGGCCCGGTCGCGGCGATAGACATGACGCCAGCAGCCTCGTTCGGGAGGCTGATCACGCCGCCGTCGTGTTGTAGGTCCGCGGCGTCGTTGCCGGCGGAGGCCACGACCAGCGTCCCCTCCTTCTCCGCGTAGTTCATCGTCTTGTTCAGGACGCCACCGTAGAAGCTCCCGTTGCCCTGCCGGGGAATCGGGTAGGCGCCCAACGAGAGGTTCGCGACGTCGCAGTTCGTCCGGACCGCCTCCACGACTGCGGCGACGATAATGCCGAACGACCCGTTGATCCCGCCGAATTCCGAGAACACGCGGAAGTCGAGTAGATCCGCCTCTGGAGCGGTGCCGGCGACGCCGGCCGGGCCCTCGATGGCCGCGGCGGCGATGCCCGCGACGTGGGTGCCGTGGTCGCCGCCGCCGGGGACGCCGGCACCGAGGCCGTCACCGGTGAAGTCCTTCGAGTCTTCCATGTTCACGTCCAGGTCGGGGTGGCTGTCGTCGACGCCGCTATCGATGATGGCGAGCCGGGTGCCTTCGCCCTTCGTCGTCTCGTGGGCTGTTGGCACGTCGAGGTCCTGCTTGTCCCACTGGTAGGCGTAAAACGCGTCGTCGAGTGCGTCACTGTCCTGCGGTCCGGTCTCCGCCACCGGATCACCGACCTGAAGTTCGATATCTGGTTCGAACGACTTCACCGCCTTGTCCTGCTTGAGTTGCTGCTCGCTGCCCCGCACGACCGCGTAGCCGATCTCCGGCAGGTCGTAGAGCAGTTCGGCGCCGATCGACTTCTTGCCGCGGCGCTTCACGATGAATCGCTCCGTCGACTCCGCGGCGACGACGCCGCCGAACGCCGAGAGCCCCAGGGCTGCACCGGTGAGTTTCGCGAACTGTCGCCGACCGAGTGGTGTTCCTGTCGTATCGTCAGTCATTGTGGGTCGCTCACACGATGTGAGTTACTCATTCACAACAAACGCGGGGGCTAAAAACTACTGAAACGTGAAAGAACGCAAAAACCGTGGAAACCGGCTGGGCCTCAACCGTGGAAACCGGCTGGGCCTCAGTAGAACTCGCGGACGAGGTCCGTCGCGTTCTCGGGAGCGCCGTCCGGGATGTCGGTCATGTCCTCGGTGACGCCGTGGGCCTCGTGGTACGGCACGGAGTCCTCGTTCTGGTAGAGGATCCCCTGGTACTCGTTGCCGTCCATGATGCGGTCGGTGGCCGCGTCCCTGTCGGAGGGGTCGTGGTCCGTCTCCGCCAGGTCGGTGAGGTTGTCGCGGAAGTAGTCGTACGTGTCCGTGTCGTTGAACGTGACACACGGCGAGAACACGTTGACGAAGCCGAACCCGTCGTGTTCGATGGCTTCCTGGACCAGCTCAGCGTGGCGCTGGGCGTCGGAGGCGAACGACTGCGCGATGAACGTCCCGCCCGCCGAGAGCGCGAGCGCGAGGGGGTTGACCGGCGGCTGCTTCGGGCCGTCGGGCGTCGTCGACGTCTCGAAGTCCTCGCGCGAGGTCGGCGACGCCTGGCCCTTGGTGAGCCCGTAGATGCGGTTGTCCATCACGACGTAGCTCATGTCGACGTTCCGGCGCACCGCGTGGATGAAGTGGCCCGAACCGATCGAGTAGCCGTCGCCGTCGCCGCCCGCGACCATCACTTCGAGGTCGGGGTTGGCCATCTTCACGCCCGTGCCCACGGGCAGCGCGCGACCGTGGACGCCGTGGAGCGCGTAGCTGTGCATGTACGTGCCGATCTTGCCCGAACAGCCGATGCCGGCGACGACGAACGTGTTGTCGGGGTCGTTGCCCGTGTTCGCCAGCGCCTTCATCATGCCGTTCATCGTCCCGAAGTCACCGCAGCCGGGACACCAGGTGGGCTGCTTGTCAGATTTGAAGTCGATGAATCGAGTCTCGCTGCTCATTGGAGCACCTCCGTGATCTCTTCGGCGAGCTCGTCCGCTTTGAACCCGACGCCGTTGTACTTGTTCACCCGATCCACGCGCTCGAGCGTGTCGTGCTCCAGCACGTCCGCGAACTGCCCCGTCGCGTTACACTCGACGACGACGACTTGCTCCGCCTCCTCGACCGCGTCGGTCAGGTCCGGTCGCGGGAAGAGGTACGGCACCGACAGGAACTGGAAGTCGGGGGCGTCCTCGTCCATCAGGTCCATCGCCTCGACGATGGTCCCCTCGTTGGACCCCCACGAGACGACGAGGTTGTCCGAATCGGGGTTCCCGAACGCTCGGGGACTCCAGTCCTCTCGCTCTTTTGCGGTTTCGACCTTCCGCTGGCGCTTCTGGACCTGCTCGACGCGGACCTCGGTGTCCTCGGTCCGTCGGCCGAGCTCGTTGTGCTCGAGACCGGTGGACATGTGCGCGCCGTCGGTCGTGCCCGGCAGCGCGCGCGGGCTGATGCCGTCCTCGGTGGCGGCGTGGGCCCGGAAGCGACCCTCGTCGTCGAGCCACTCGTCGATCTCGTCCTCGTCGACGATCTTCCCGCGGTCGATCTCGACTTCGTCCATGTCGAACGCCTCCGGCGGGAACGTCTGCTCGGTGACTGCCATCTCGAGGTCGGCGATCAGGTAGACGGGCGTCTGGTACTTCTCGGCGAGGTTGAACGCCTCGACGGTCTTCCAGAACGCCTCCGAGATCGTCGTCGGCGCGACGACGAACCGCGGGATCTCGCCGTGGCCACCGAACAGCGCCATGTTGAGGTCGCCCTGCTCCTGCTTGGTCGGCATCCCCGTCGAGGGGCCCGAGCGCATCACGTCACAGATGACCAGCGGCGTCTCGCTCTGGGCTACGAGGCCGAACGTCTCGGCCATCAGGTCGATCCCGGGGCCGGAGGTCGCGGTCATCGACCGCGCACCCGCACGCGCCGCGCCCAGCGCCATGTTGATCGCCGAGAGCTCGTCCTCGGCCTGCACGACGTGGCCGCCGTAGCGCTCCAGTCGGCCGGTCAGGTACTCCATCACGTCGGTCGCAGGGGTGATGGGGTAGCCCGAGTAGAAGCGACAGCCGGCGGCGAGCGCGCCCATACCGATGGCTTCGTCACCGTTGATCAGGACGTAGTCCTCGTCGGTGGTCTCGAGTTCGTACTCGAACTCGCTGCTCTCGGCCTCGTAGTTCTCCGCGACGAACTCGGCGCCGAGTTCGGCCGCCGTTTTGTTGTTCTCGACGATCGACTGGCCCTTGTCGCTGAAGCGCTTCTCCAGCGAGGAGCCCAGGTGCTCGATCGGGAAGTCCGTGACCTCACACGCCGCGCCGAGGGCGACGATGTTGCGCATGATCGCGCCGCCGGCCTCCTCGGCCAGCGACTTGAGCGGCACGTCCATCCCGACCATCCCGTCGGGGATCTCGAGATCGGCCATCGACGTGCGCTCGCCGTCGTAGATGATCACCGACCCCTCGTGGAGCTCGTCGATGTTCTCATCGACGGTGCGCTGGGTCAGCGCGATCAGGACGTCGAGGCGATCGACGGTGCTCTCGACCTGCTCGATCGACGTTCGTACTTTGTACGCCGTGTACCCGCCGCGGATACGGGAGGCGAAATCTTTCGACGTGAACACGTGTCGACCGGCCCGGGAGAGTGCTCTCGCGAAGATCTTCCCGGTCGAGTCGATGCCATCGCCGGCCTCACCGCCGATGGCCCAGTTGAAGTCCGCAGGCATGCTGGCAGGAACTACCCCCGGCGCCTGCAAAAGCCTTCTGAAGCGCTGGGTCAAACGGTCAGTTACGACCGTGCAAAACCAGTAAAAGGTGACCGTACGTGTCGATTGCCGCCCCGTCGGAAGGGAAGCGGCTTTCCCCGCCGAGGTGGAACTTCGCGGCATGGACGCCACTGTCGTCGACCGCGAGTCGGTCGGCCCCGACACGTTCACGCTGACGTTCGAGACGCCGGCGGAGTTCGAGGGGCTCGCCGGCCAGTTCGTTCGACTCTCCGAGGAGATCGACGACGAGAGCTACGCGCGGTTCTACACGCTCTCCTCGCCCGACACCGAGGACACCTTCGAGATCACTGTCGAAGTCGGCGAGGAGGGCGGCCCGTTTAGCGACTACCTCGCGGGGCTCTCGGCCGGCGACGAGGTCGCCGTCGCCGGGCCGTACGGCGACGAGTACTACGACGGCGAGGCGCGCGCGGTCGTGCTCGCGGGCGGGCCGGGCGTCGGCGCCGCCGTCGCGATCGCGGAGGCCGCGGTCGCCAACGACGCCGAGGCCGCCGTTGTCTACCAGTACGACGGCGAGCCGGCCCACACGGACCGACTCGACGCGCTCGTCGACGCGGGCGCCGACGTGACCCTGCTCGATGGGAACGACGACGCGTTCGCTGCCGCAGTCGAGGACGCACTGACGAACGCGGCGGATGAAGGCGTGTTCGTCTACGGCTTCGCGCCGTTCGTTGAGACGGCGACCGACGCCATCGACGCCGCCGGGGGCGATCCCGACGGGGCGAACGTCGAGTCGTTCGGATAACGTCTGTCGCGACGGGGCGTCTGCCGCGGCCGCAGTGCGACGGGTACGCCACTCGGCGCCTGCGGCATTCGTAACCCCGCGCGAGAACTGCTTGAGCCGCCCGTCCCGCGCTCCGTGGGGCGGTCCGCTGCTGTGGCACGCTGATCGGCCGTCGATGGCCGGCCCCGAACCAAAGTATTCACTATCGGGCGTCTACAACCCCGGTGTATGGATAACGAGGACGCCCTTTCTCGCCGCTCGTTCCTCCGAGCAGGCACCGTCGGCGCCGCGACGGCGGCGGCAGCCGGAACCGCGACGGCACAGGAGGGGACCGAAACGGCGACCCCGACCGGAACGTCGAACGGGACGGCGACTGGGATGTCGACGGGCAATGGGACCGCGACGGGGACCAGCACTGGTGGCGGCGGTGGTGGCGGTGGTGGGGGGACGACCCACACCGTCGACATGACCGACGACCTGATCTTCGACCCCGACTCGATCACGGTCGCGGCCGGCGACACGATCGTCTGGGAGAACGTCGGCTCGGTCGGCCACAGCGTGACCGCCTACGAGGACAACATCCCGGACGGCGCCGAGTTCTGGGCGTCGGGCGGGTTCGACAATGAACAGGCCGCGCGTGACAACTACCCCGAGCAGGGGGACGTCCCCGGCGGGGAGAGCTACCAGCACACCTTCGAGACGCTCGGCACGCACGAGTACTTCTGTATCCCCCACGAGGGCGTGGGGATGGTCGCGTCGGTCGAGGTCGTCGAGGAGCTCGAAGAGACCGAGGCCGCCGCCGGTGGCGGCCCCGCGGTGCCCGACAGTGCGAAGACCCTCGGCGTTGGCGCCGCGTTCGCGATGGTCGCGACGCTGCTGATCGCCTTTTTCTTCCTGAAGTACGGCGGCGACAACCCCGGCCACGAGGCCGAGTAGGCTACAGCAGGCCGCCGCCGTTGAGGCTCTCGTAGCAGTTCACGTACGTGTCGAGCACGGCGTCGTGATCGAACTGCTCGAAGGAGTCGTTGTACTCGCGACGGGGGACGTTTCCAGCCTCGGTGATCACGTCGGCCAGCCCTTCGGGGCTCGTCACGCGTCGGCCACGGTCGACCCCCTCGACGAGTTCGTGCGCGCTGGAGTCGGCCTGGTACTCGACGACGCCGAGACAGCCACACGCCAGCGCTCGGAGCAGTTCGGTCGCGAACACCTCCGTGGAGGCCGTCTGGGCGAACACGTGGGCGCCCTTGTAGATACTGACGCGCTCGCGTTCGGAGAGCTCGCCGGTGAACGTGATTCGGTCGTCGATTCGGAGATCGCGCGCGGCGGCCTCGATCGCCTCGCGTTCGGGGCCGTCGCCGACGATTGCCGCCGACCAGTCTCGTCGGCGCCGCTCCGCGAGTGCGAGTAACAGCGTGCTGACGTTCGCGTGGCCGTCCAACCGTCGAGCGGACACCACGTCGAACCGGTCGTCAGTCGGCGCCTCCCGGATCAAGCCCATGTCGATGCTTTCGGGGACGATCCGGACCGAGCCGTCGTCGGCGCCGTGTTCGCGGACGCGCGTTCGAACCAGTTCAGAGGGGGTCGTCACCAGATCTGCGCCCGAGGCGACTCGGGACTCGCTCCCGGGATCGCTCGGCCCGTCGCCGAACCAGTCGACCAGGACGGGCGTCCGGAGCATCGTCCCGATTTTCTCGGCGACGGCGACGTGCCGCGGCGGGCCGTGGACCGCGTGGATCACGTCGGCGCCAGTGCGCCACAGCACCGTCGGGAGCTTCGCGGCGAAGGTGCCGGCTGCGGGCTTACTGGTCACGCGGCGGTACTCGATACCCTCGTGTTCGAACGTCGGGACGGCCTCGCCGCCCCACCATTGCGCGCAGAGATACGTCACGTCGTGGCCTCGATCCGCCAGCATGCGCGCGGTTCGCTGCGCTCGCTCCAGCCCCCGCCGATCGACGTGGTGGGCGGTTTCCATGGAGACGAACGCGATGTGCACGCCGAGTGGTTGCTTCCCGGGGGGTAAAAACTGCCCCGACTCAGTTTGCGAGTGGCCACTCTTGCAGCGGCTAGTCACCGGTAGCTAAGTAAGGGGCGACCCGATAGTACGGGTAATGGCAAACACGACTTCGAACAACGACGGCGCCAACGGCACCACGGCGGAAGAGAAGTACTACGCCAACCGCCTCCTGCTCATCACCCTGCTGTGGCTCGTGCTGGTGCTGAGCGCCGGCGTAGTGATGATCTACTTCCTGTAAAAACCAACCGTTGCCGGCGCACGGAGGCGCCGGCAGGTGTTCGCCGGGTTGGGTACAACACGACGACGGCAGAGTGTTCGAAGTCGAGACATGGAGGTCCCGACGGAGCTTCGTCGTCTCGGTTACGACACGACCGCGGCGGAGTAACAGTTGCCGGCGCACTGAGGCGCCGGCGGGTGATCGCCGCGTCGGTTACAGCATCCCCTGCGCTTCCAGCCCCTCCATCACGTCGTCGACGAGCGTCTCGACGTCGTCGTAGGGGAACTCCTGTTCGCCACCGAGCTTCGCGGCCAGTTCCATCGCCGTGAACGAGACGTCGCCGGCCTCGAACTTCGTACTCGGCCCCTGGGGGAGCGCAGGCACGAGGTCCATCTGGCTGTCGACCGGGAAGTCGGCGCCTTCGAAGGCGTCGGTGAGCTGTGCACGGAGTTCGGTTTCGGTTTCTTCGTCGGCCATACTCCCCAATGCCGCCGAAGGCCGGATAAGCGTTTCCGAAACGTGGGAGAACGTCTCGTCCGTTCCCGATCCGTGGCGAGAAAAACCCGCGTGGCTAGCCGGAACCGCCCGGTTTTAGGTCGCAGGGCCGGAATTCCCGCCATGGCGTTCGAGTTCGACTTCGACCTGCTGCGAGAGTTGACCGAGACCAGCGGCGTCCCCGGGTACGAGGACCGCGTGCGCGAACTCGCGCGCGACGAACTGGCGGCGAACACCGACACCGTTCGCACCGACGCGATGGGGAACGTCGTGGGGACGATCGAGGGTGATTCGGACTACTCCGTCGCCGTCGCCGCCCACATGGACGAGATCGGCTTCATGGTGAAACACATCGACGACGACGGCTTCCTCAAACTCGACGCGCTTGGGGGCTGGGACGCCCGCGTGCTTCGCGCCCAGCGCGTGACTGTCCACGGCGAGGAGGACATCACCGGCGTGTTCGGCTCGGTCCCGCCGCACACGCTCGACGATGCAGAAAGCGGTGAGGAGGAGGTCGGCGACCGCGTCGTCGATCTCGGTCGCGACGCCGAAGAGGTCGAGGAACTGGTAAGCGTCGGCGACGTGGTCACGATGAACCAGTCGACGATCGAGATGGGCGATTCAGTCACGGGGAAGGCGCTCGACGACCGCGTCTGTCTGTTCGCGATGCTCGAAGCGGCCCGCGAGATCGAGAATCCCGACGTGACGATCCACTTCTGTGCGACCGTCCAGGAGGAGGTCGGCATCCGCGGTGCGACCGCACTCGGCGTCGACGTGGCCCCCGACCTCGCGATCGCGCTCGACGTGACCGTCGCGAGCGACATCCCGGGCGTCAGCGAGGAGGACCACGTCACCGCGCTGGGCGACGGGACGGCGATCAAGCTGAAAGACAGTTCGGTCATCACGACTCCGAAAGTTCACAAGCGCCTCCGCTCGGTCGCCGAAGATGCGGGAATCGAGCATCAACTGGAGGTACTCCCCGCCGGCGGCACCGACACCGCCGGGTTCCAGAACACCAACGGCGCGATCCCCGTGGGCGCGATCTCGATCCCGACGCGCTATCTCCACACGGTGACCGAGACGGCCAACGGCGACGACATCCGCGCCACGATCGATCTCCTGTCCGCGTTCCTCGAGAGTGAGGACGGCGAGCACGACTACTCGCTGTAACCGACTGCGGCAGGAGACCTGTTCCAGCCTCCGTGCTGGAACGCCGGAACTGTTGCCGGAGTCGTGTGTAACCGACTGCGGCAGGAGACCCGTCCAAGCCTCCGAGGTGGACGCTTCCGGAGCGCTTTGGCGCCGCCGGACGGCGGTTCCTACTGGGTGGGATTTTCCGATACCGACTCCTAAGAGGAAACCCCTTTGCTACGTAGGGTCGAACCCGCATCAACTCGACCGAGAGAGAAACTGATGAAGGAGTACGAGTACGTCTGTCAGGAATGCGGACAGCGGATCGAGGTCAACGGACCGATGCGTGAGGCCATCCTCGAAAACGGCTGTCCGGTCTGCTCTGCATCCGCTCAGATTGCCCACTTTTCCGGCCAGTAATCAGGCGTCGTGATCGACTTCGGTTCGCCGACCCGTCAGGTTCGTGGTCTCGAACTCGAACAGTCGGATGTCGAGGTCGTCTTTGGGCTCGCCCCAGATTTCGAACAGCGGTCGTTTCGCCTCGCCGTACTGCTGGATCTGGTCGACGGAGAGCTCGCTCGGATCGATCTCGGTGAGCGTCCCCTCGGCGACGACGCTCCGGTACACCTCCTCGCCCTCGTCGCCGTAGACGACGAAGCGAGCCGTCGCACTGGCGTCCAGAAACCGACGTTTCTCGCTTTCTGGTGTCGACACTAACCGGAAGAAGAACGAACCTGTCTCAGCACCGTAACCGTACGAGACCGGCGCCGCGTACGGGTCGTCGCCCTCCGCGAGCGAAAGCACTCCCGTCTCGTTCTCGCCGAGAAACGCGTCCGTCTCCTCACGCGTCATCTCGGTCTCTCGGGCGAGTGGCATCCTTACACCGACTCAACAGAGCGTCCGGTTAATCCATTACGGTTGGCGTAGCCGAGCCGGGTTGCCCTCGACGCCGTTAGCAGTCGGCGAACACGTCGGCGAACAGCTTGCGCTGGGCGGCGGTGAGATGTTCGGCGAACGTCGACTGCGAGATGCCCAGTTCTTCGGCGAGTTCAGTGGCGTTAGCGGCTCTGGGGCGCTCGAAGTAGCCTTCACGGTACGCTGTCCGGAGGACTTCCTGCTGACGATCCGTGAGCTTCCCGCAGTTGACGAACCGCCGATCTTCGGGGGTTCCGGACAACGGCGGCTGCAGGAGCTGCTGTACGTCCATCGAGGGGAAGCGGTCACGCAGCGCGGCGGTCACCTCTTGGAGCTGCTCGAACGTCTCGGCGTGGAAGACGACAGTGAGCTCGCCCTCGCTGACGAGATAGCGGTGGATCGGACAGTCGAACTGACCCAGACACGCACACGGGCAGTCGTCGGCGTGCTCGACCCGGTACACGTCGGCGCTCCCGTAGGAGAACACCGGTTCGGCGTTCGCGATCGTTTCGGGCTGTTCCTGGTTTGCAGAGGCGTCCCCGCCGGCTTCGGTCTCAGCTGTAGCCGACTCACGCGCCGCTGGAACGTCGACGAGGAACTCCGTCACAGGTGTCCCGGTTTTCGAGACGCTCGTGGCGACGCTGTCGATCTCTTTGTCGGTCGCCGCCGAGAACTCGGCGACTGAACAGCCTGCCGGGCAATCGAACGTCACGGTGGCCCGGATACCGGTGCTCATCTCTGTCACTACCGTATCGTACTCCGACCCTCTTGAGTGCGGTGGTCGTTGCGACCCGCGCCGGTAGCTTATAAACCCCCCACAATATCGGTGCCCCACGCTTGTGGGGAAGCAGGATTCAGAGTAGAGTATGAGCTACGCTGTATCCGCCGCACAGAAGCAGCGCCCAGCCGGCGACAATGCGGAAGTGGTCCGTTCTGAAAGCGAGATCACCGACCTGCTCGCTGCACTCGACGACCCCGACTGCCGATCGGTGCTCGAAGTCACCGGCGACGAGCCGCTGTCGGCGAAAGATATCGTCGAGCGCTGTGACATCCCGTCGTCGACGGCCTACCGGAAGATCGAGCGACTGGTTGACCTCGGCCTGCTGGAAGAAGGGATCCGCATCCGGAGTTCCGGCAAACACGCGAGCGAGTACCGCCGCTGTATCGACGGCGTCGAGCTTTCCATCGGCGACGACGGGACCGAGCTCCGCGTCGTTGGCTGCGAGGAGTAGCGGCAGGATTCTGTATCGCGATAAGTAGTTTATTCCGTCCCAATCGGCGCTGTTCCCTCCCGCTACCCGAACCCTTCTTAATCGTTCCGGCGAAACTCTAGGCTATGTACGATGACGAGGATCTCGCGGAGATACGCGAATCCCGTGACGAGTGGGACGAAGAGACGCTCGACCCGACACTCGACGCCTACGGCGAGCGCAAGGATCGGTTCGCGACCGTCTCGAACCTCGAGGTCGATCGACTGTACGACCCGAGTGACGTGGCGAATCTGGATTACGAGGAGGATCTGGGCAACCCCGGCGAGTTCCCGTTCACGCGTGGTCCGTACCCAACGATGTACCGCGGGCGGACGTGGACCATGCGCCAGTTCGCCGGCTTCGGCTCCGCCGAGGACACGAACGAGCGGTTCCACTACCTGATCGAGGAGGGGCAGACCGGTCTCTCGACGGCGTTCGACATGCCCTCGCTGATGGGCATCGACTCCGACGACCCCATGGCGCTCGGGGAAGTGGGGAAGGAGGGCGTCGCCGTGGACACACTGCGGGACATGGAGATCCTGTTCGACGGGATCGACATCGGCGAGGTGTCCACGTCGTTCACGATCAACCCCTCGGCCCCGGTGATCTACGCGATGTACCTCGCCCTGGCCGACCAGCAGGACGTCCCCCGTGAGCAGGTCCGTGGCACCCTCCAGAACGACATGCTGAAGGAGTTCATCGCTCAGAAGGAGTGGGTGATCCCCCCCGAGCCGTCGCTCGATATCGTCACCGACACGATCGAGTTCGCGGCCGCGGAGACGCCGAAGTTCAGCCCGGTCTCCATCTCCGGCTACCACATCCGCGAGGCGGGCTCGACGGCGGTCCAGGAGCTCGCCTTTACCCTCGCCGACGGGTTCGCGTACGTCGAGGACTGTCTCGATCGGGGCATGGACGTCGACGAGTTCGCGCCCCAGCTCAGCTTCTTCTTCAACTCCCACAACTCCATCTTCGAGGAGGTGGCGAAGTTCCGCGCCGCGCGGCGCATCTACGCCCGCGTGATGGACGAGTGGTACGACGCCGACGCCGACCAGTCGAAACAGCTGAAGTTCCACACCCAGACGGCCGGGCAGTCCCTGACCGCCCAGCAGCCACTCAACAACATCGTCCGGGTGACGATCCAGGCGCTTGCGGGCGTCTTCGGCGGGACCCAGAGCCTCCACACCAACTCCTACGACGAGGCACTTGCGCTGCCGAGCGAGGAGGCAGTTCGGGTCGCCCTCCGGACCCAGCAGATCATCGCCGAGGAGTCCGGCGCCGCCGACAGCGTCGACCCGCTCGCCGGCTCGTTCATGGTCGAGAGCCTCACCGACGAGGTCGAGGAGGAGGCCATGGAGTACATCGAGACGATCAAGGAGATGGGCGACGGATCCGTCCGTGACGGCGTCCTGAAGGGGATCGACGAGGGCTTTTTCCACCGCGAGATTCAGGAGTCCTCCTACGAGTACCAGGAGCGCGTCGAGGACGAGGAGGAGGTCGTCGTCGGCGTCAACAAGTACGTCTCCGAGGAGGACACCTCGCCGGAGGTGCTCAAAGTCGACGAGGAAGTCGCCGAGCACCAGCGTGAGCGCCTCGCCAACGTGAAAAAAGAGCGCGACGACGACGCCGTCGAGGCGGCGCTCGAGGACCTGCAGGACGCTATCGACAACGACGAGAACGTGATGCCGTATATCGTCACCGCCGTCAAGGCGTACGCGACGATGGGCGAGATCATGGACGTGTTCGAGGCCGAGTACGGCGAGTACCGCGAGAAGATCGGGCTCGCCTGACCGGCCAATATTCACCCGGTTTTCCGCCGCCTGAGGTGGGTTTATGTCTGCGCCGACACACAGTAGTCGTGACTATGTCGGACGATGATACAGAACTCGAAGCGCGGCTCGAAGCACAGGACAGCTTCGAGCCACCGGAATCGTTCGTCGAGCAGGCAAACGTCGCCGATCCCGGTATCTACGAGCAGTTCGAGGAGAACTGGCCCGAGTGCTGGGAGGGAGCGGCGGACCTCCTCGACTGGGAGACCGAGTACGACCAGACGTTCGACGGCTCGAACCCGCCGTTTTTCGAGTGGTTCACCGGCGGCGAACTCAACGCCTCGGCCAACTGCGTCGACCGCCACCTCGAGGAGCGGGGCGACGAGGTAGCCATCGAGTGGGTCGGTGAGCCCACCGACGAGGCGAACCGCACGTACACCTACGAACAGCTTCATCGCGAGGTGAACGAGGCCGCCGCGGCGCTGCGAGAGATGGGCGTCGGCGAGGACGACGTCGTCACGATGTACATGCCGATGATCCCGGAGCTCGCGATCGCCATGCTCGCCTGTGCCCGCATCGGCGCGCCCCATTCCGTCGTCTTCGCCGGGTTCTCCGCCGACGCGCTCGCGACGCGGATGAACGCCGCGGACTCGGAGTATCTGATCACCTGCGACGGCTACTACCGCCGCGGCGACCCGCTCGACCACCTCGAGAAGGCCAACGAGGGGCTCGACGGCGTCGAACACGACACCGAGACGCTGGTCGTCAACCGGCTGCCGGAGGAGGATGCGTTCAGCCACGATCTCGACGACTCACAGACGCTCTGGGCCGATGCTGTCCACGCCCAGCAGGGCGCCGAGGTCGAACCGGTCGCCCGCGACGCCGAGGACATGCTGTTCCTCATGTACACCTCCGGCACCACGGGCCAGCCGAAGGGCGTCAAACACACGACCGGCGGCTATCTCTCCTGGGCGGCGTGGACTTCCCACGCGGTGCTGGACATCAAGCCCGAGGACACGTACTTCTGCTCGGCGGACATCGGCTGGATCACCGGCCACTCCTACATCGTTTACGGCCCGCTCGCGCTCGGGACGACGACGATGATGTACGAGGGGACGCCGGACTATCCGGAACGCGACCGGCTCTGGGAGATCGTGGAAGAGTACGAGGCGACACAGCTCTACACCGCGCCCACCGCGATCCGGGCGTTCATGAAGTGGGGCACGGAGTACCCCGATGCCCACGATCTTTCGAGCCTGCGGCTGCTGGGGACGGTCGGCGAGCCGATCAACCCCCGAGCCTGGAAGTGGTACTACAAGCACATCGGCGACGAGTCCTGCCCGGTCGTCGACACCTGGTGGCAGACCGAGACTGGCGGGATGATGGTCACCACGCTCCCGGGCATCAACGAGATGAAGCCGGGGTCGGCGGGCCCGGCGCTCCCGGGTGTCGACGCCGAAATCGTCGATACCACCGGCGAGTCGGTCCAAGCCGGCCGCGCGGGCTACCTGACGATCCAGAAGCCCTGGCCCGGTATGCTCCGAACCCTGTACCAGAACGACGAGCGCTTCGTCAACGAGTACTGGCGGGAGTATTCGGATATCGACAGCGACGACTGGCGGGACTGGACGTACTTCCCCGAAGACGGGGCGAAGATCGACGAGGACGGCTACATCACCGTGCTCGGCCGCGTCGACGACGTGCTCAACGTTTCGGGCCACCGGCTCGGGACGATGGAGATCGAGTCGGCGATCGTCGGCGTCGATGGCGTTGCCGAAGCCGCGGTGGTCGGCGGTGACCACGAGGTGAAAGGCGAGGCCGTCTACGCCTACGTCATCACCGAAGACGGCTACGACGAGACCGAGACGCTTCGCGACGCCATCGTCGCCGGCGTCGAGGACGCCATCGGTCCGATCGCCCGCCCCGAGCAGGTCATCTTCACGCCCGAGCTCCCCAAAACCCGCTCGGGTAAGATCATGCGCCGCCTGCTCGAGGATATCGCCAACGGCGAAGAACTCGGCGACACCTCGACGCTGCGCAACCCCGACGTGGTGGCGTCGATTCAACAGCAGGTCGGCGAGTAAACCGTAGCGCACGATACAAAACCCCCGTTCGGCCGGGGGTGGCGAGAACAAATCCATTTTTCGTGAGATGTGGTCTCTCAGGGGCGCAGGTGACCCGTCCGAGTGGTTCTTCGCGCTTCTGAATCGCCGCCGAGTCCAGCACTACCGGTAGGCCTCGAACTCCACACCGCGAACGAGGAAGTAGCCAGTCCCGACGACGCCGATAGCGGCGGCGATGGTGAACGCAAGCTCCGGGCTCACGAAGTCCCAGAGATACCCCCCGAGTGCCGCGCTCGGGATGACGATCGTGTTTCTGAGGAGGTAGTACGTTCCCGTGACCCGCCCGCCAGCGCCCTGCTCGGCTGGGCCGACGATGAGTGCCTTGTGCGCGGGGAGCCCTGCGAAGCGGAGCCCCGAGAACGCAAAGAGGAGGACCATCGCCCACTGGAGCGACATCGCTGGCGCGAGCAGGTCCGGACCGTAGATCAGCACGATCGGGAACGTCCCGTAGACGAGAAAGCCCAGGCCGACGATCGGCTTGAGCCCGACGTGCTCGGCGAGTTTCGCGGCCGGCGCCATCGTCGCCAGCGCGACCAGCATCTCGACGCCCAGCAGGTAGCCGAAGAAGGCGGCGGGTGAGAGATCGATCGTGTAGACTGAACCCGCCAGCCCGACGGTGGCGCCGAACCCGACTTCGTAGAACTGCGTGACCACCAGGACGAAGAACACGTACACCATGCCGTTGGCGAACCGGACGAGCGTATCGCCGACGAGCAGCGGCCGGAGTTCGCTCGGCATCTCCCGAAGGTCGGCGCTGACCTGTTCGAGACCCGCAAACGAACTCCCCATGCTGTCCCCACTGGCGTCGTACAGGACGTGCTGGACGACTGTCCCGACGGCGCCGAAGACGACGGCCAGGGCGAGCACGTACCGGAAGCTCACCGTGAACTGCGGGTGGAGCCCGATCAGCACCGCCGCGAGCACTGGGCCGGCAAAGAAGGCGGTCCGGCGGAACGTCTCCGTGCTGGCAAAGCCCGCCGCCAGCCGGGAGGGGTCGGTCGCTTGCTTCACGACGGCGAACGTCGCGCCGAGGCCGAACGACTTCCACGCCTGGGCGAGCAGCAGTCCCACGAAGATCCAGAGCCAGGGCTGGATCGTGACGCCGGCAACTTCGAACGCACCGACGCTGGGTGCGAGAAACCAGATGCCGAACCCGATCGTCGACAGCAGTCCGAACAGGGTGAGCGCGTACCGCGAACCGAGGCGATCCGAGACCGCGCCGCCGGGGTACGGGTAGACCGCGGAGATGACGTTGCCGACGGTGCCGTACAGGCCGATGACGAACCCCGAAGCCCCGAGTGCGGCCATGTACTCGGGGAGGTAGCGACTGGTCATCTGGAAGCCGAGGCTGAACGCGAACATCGCCAGCGAGAGCACCAGCACGTCCCGCTCCAGCGCGAAGAACTGCCTGAACTGATGACGGACCGTCGGTTCGTCCTCGGCTGAGGCCATCGACTAGCCGTTGTGGCGACGCCGAGGAATAGCTACTGCTTAGAACACCGCCTGGACCACCGCGAGCCCCACCGTTGCCACCGTCAGCAGCGCGACGAGCACGACGAGTACCGGCCGGAACCCCGTCTCTCGGAGCTCGGAGACACGGATCTCCAGCCCCAAGCCAGCGAACGCTAAAAGGAACAGCCAGTCCGCCGCGTTCGCGAGCGAGTCGACGTCGCCAGCGTCGAGTAGGCCGAGATTAGCGACCGCGACGACGGCGACGAAGCCGACGACGAACTTCGGGAACGGGGTCCAGAGCTGGGCCAGCGTACCGCGGTCGGCGTTCGGCCCGCCGCCACGGTGGCGTGCGTAGATCGCCGCGTAGGCGACGGCGACGACGCCGATGGTGGCGTTGCGCGTCAGCTTCACCAGCACCGCCCACTCGCCGGCGGTTTTCGAGACCGCGAAGCCGGCGGCGGCCACGGGCCCGGTGCTGAACATCGTGAGGCCGGCCCAAACACCGAACACGCGGTCCGGGAGGCCAAGCCCGGTGGCCACGGCGGGGTAGGCGATCAGCGTCAGCGCGTCGAACAGCAGGATCGTGGTCGCGGCGTAGGCGACCGCCGTCTCGTCGGCGTCGATGCTCTCGGCGACGGCGACGACCGCGGAGACGCCACAGATGCCGGAGCCGGCAGCGAGCAGCGACGCCGTCTCCCCCTCGATCCGGAACGCGACTCTGGCCAGCGCCTCGACGAGCAGGATCGTCGTCGCCACGATCCCGCCGACGAGCAGCAGGACGCGCGGCCCCGCCGCAACCACGCGATCGAGCGCGACGCTGGCACCCGTGACGACGATCCCGGTTTTGAGCCAGAGCTTGTGGGTGCCCACACCCGCGCGGGCGAGCCCGGGGATCCCGATCGTGTTCCCTACGGCGGCGCCGAGCAAGATCGCCACGACCAGGTGGTTTAGGGGGAAGACGGCGCCCAGAAGGCGGGCCACGAGACCCAGCCCCAGCAGCAGTGCGAGTCCGGGGAGGAGGGGTCGGGACACGGTCACCACGGGATCGGGAGCCCGAAGCGGACGGCGGCGACGAGCAGGAGTCCCAACAGGACGGCCTGCCAGCCCTCGCCGAGATTCATCCAGCGGCGCGCCAGGTCGTCGGCGTCGATCACTACTGGGGGCTGTGTGGGAGAGGTAGATACGGTTTGTGTCTGCGGCCGGAGCCGCCTGATGGACGCGCGCTCACGGGTCAGCCGCCGTAGACGGCGTCCCAGCGCATCGCCCGCCGGCGGTTCCCGCAGTCGTCACAGACGAACTCGTCCATGGTGCCGACGTTCACGTCGAGGCTGCCACAGGCGCCGCAGTACCAGCCGTAGTGCTCCTCTCGCTCCGCGTCGAGGTAGGTCGGGTGGAACGGCCCCTCGGAGCCGCGTTCGCTCTCGTCGTAGGCGATCACCACCGTCTCGCCGTCGGCGGTCTGTCGGCGCTCGGTCTGGTCGTCAGCGGACGCCGTCGGGCCACGGTCGCCGACGAGCGTCACCTCGGCGACGCGGTCGCCCGCGAGGCGCACGTGTCGCGTGTGCGCGGGATCGTACCCGTACTGTTCGTAGAACGCGACGCCTGCCTCGTTCGCCTCGATCACGCGGGCCTCGATCCGTTCGGCGCCGGCGTCGTGCAGCGCGGACTCGATCCGGTCGAGCAACTGATCGGCGGTCCCCTCACTCCGCCGATCTGGCCGGACGTGGAGCCACTCGATCTGGCCGACACGGGGGGAGTCGCCGGCGACGAACGCCTGGACGAAGCCGACAATCTCGCCGTCGTCCTCAGCGACGATCACGATCGTGTGGTCGTCGGCGAGCTCCTCGGCGATCGTGCCCGGCGAGGACTCATCCGTTCCGTACCACGATTCGACCGCCATCTGGCGGCTCTCGCTGTCGAGGACGTCGTCGTAGGAGGCGGCGAGTGAGCGGTTCGCCACGTCCCTGATGCCGGGGATATCGGTCTCACGTGCGGCTCGCAGGTGCATACCGACCTGTTCGTCGTGCGTGATGTTCAATCTATGCCCGGGCGCCGCTACGTGGTCGCTGCAGTCTCGGCTGCGTCGGCTTTCAGCAGTTCGACGACGAACACCGCCCCTCGTGGGTCGTTGTCCTCGACGCGAACGTCGCCACCGAACTGCTCGGTCAGCGTGTGGACGAGATAGAGCCCGATCCCGGAGCCGGGGCTGTCGAGCCCTTTCTCCCCTTTGCCGAAGATCCGCCCTTTCTGGTCGTCGGGCACACCCGGGCCGTTGTCGGCGACGCGGACTTGGACGGTATCGGCGTCATCGATTGCCTCGACGGTGACTTCCGGCGAGCCCGAGTCGTTGTGCCGGACGGCGTTCTCGAGCAGGTTCCGGAACACCGAGGAGAGCATCTCGTTGCCCAGCACCGACACGGTCGGGATGTCGCCGTCGACGCGGAACTCGGCGTCGGGGTGCGTCTCGCGGACGGACTCCAGTTCCGTCTCGAGGTGGCGTCGGAGATCAGTCGCCCCCGGGTCCGGGGTCTGTTCGCCCGAGAGCGACTCGACGAACTCGCGGGCGGTTTCGGTGAGCTCGATTACGTGTTCGGATTTCCGAAGCACACGGTCCAGCGCCTCCTGCCCGGAGTCGTCCACGTGGGGAGGCAGCGTCTCGGCCCAGCCACGGATCACGGCCATGTCGTTCCGGATGTCGTGGCGGACGACGCGGTTCAGCGCCTCGAGCTGTTCGGTTTTCTCTTCGAGACGCCGGCGATAGGCCTCCTGTTCGGTTACGTCGGTGATCGTCACCAACTGTCCGGTCGTGACGCCGCCGGTGGTGAACGGGGAGACCGATAGCTGGTAGTAGCGCCGTTCGTCTTCGGGGCCGGTCGCGAACACGCCCGGATCGTCGAGCCGAGCCGCGAACTCGGGGTCGACGGTGTCGACGGGCTGGCCGATCGAGTCCCGGAGTGCGGGGAACAGCGACGCCGCGGCGCCGTTGAAGTCCCGCACGCGCTCGTCGCGGTCGAGGAACACGGCGGGAGCGTCGCTCCCCCCGGTGAGTTGGACAGCCTCGAACCGACGCACGTAGACGAACAGCGTCCCGACGGCGAAGATGGCCACGCCGGGGGGCTCGTACATCAGCGGGAGCAGCCAGTCGATCTGGTCGCCGAAGATGGTCGCGATCGCCGGCACGCCCGTCACGGCCGCGAGCGTGATCAGCGGCCGGCTGTCGGTTCCAGTGTGGTAGAACCGCTCGATCAACATGAAGAAGCCGACGGCGATAACGGCGTACGACAGTCCCAGCGTGACCCAGTAGAGGATGCCGTGCTGGACCGCGAGGTAGGGAAACGGATCTGTGGTCCACGCGGTCCTGAAGTAGAGATTGTGGAGCGGGTTCGTCAGTTTCAGGACGACGAACAGGAGGAACACACTGACTAGGGTCCAGCGGTACGGCGCCTGCCGTGGGCGGCGACCGGTGTAGGCGGCACAGAAGTACGTCCACGCCGCGACGGCGACGAACGCGAAGATGAACCCGATGGTGTAAGAGGCCAATCGCAGGCTGTCGGTCGGAGCGACCAGGTAGCCGACGTAGCCCAGCGACCACAGCACCACCGCAAGCAGGAGCGCGACGAGCCCCTGTCGCGTGCCTGGGTGCTTGATCCGGAACGCCCGCGGGAGGCTCAGCAGACACGCGACCCCGGAGACCCCAAAGAGCGCGACGTGAGCGAGAAGCAGCGGGTCCATCGCGGTTGTGTGTCAGTCAGTTCCCCTCGGGATAATTGCTTTGGAACCCAACCCTCGATACGGCGACTTGCTGACGTGTCGGCAGACTACTTCCGGACGATGATGCGAAGTTCGTCCTCGTCGGCGAGTTCGTGCTGCAGTCCGACCTGTTGGTCGTCGTGTTTAGCTGAATCTCCGCGCACGCGGGCGAAGCGGAACCGGTTCAAGAACTCGTCGCCGCCGATGTCGAGACAGGCGTCTTCGACGGTGGATTCGGGCGGCAGGACGAGCGGTTCCTCGTAGTCGACGCCGCGGCCGGGCTTGTCCATGTACACCCGGATGAGGCCGAGCTCCGCCCAGATCTCCTCTTTGAGGCCGTCCAGCCCTTTCTCCTCGACGGCGGAGATGAAGATCGCGTCCTCGGGGTCGATGTCGTGGTCCCGGAGGTCGTCTTTGACGGTGGGGAGGTAGCCGGGATCGATCAGGTCGGCTTTGTTGACCGTGACGATCGAGGGGAGGTAGACGCGGTTGTCCATGATCGCGTCGATCAGTTCGTCGATAGAGGGGTCGCCGCGGACGGTCACCTCGGCGTTGACGTAGCCGTGCTCGCGGAGCACGTCCTTGATCGTCTCCTCGTCCATGTTCACCGAGTCGCTGGTGGTGACCTGCAGGCCGCCGGTGTGGGATTTGGTGATCGAGACGCTCGCGGGCTCGGTGTCGAGTCGGATCTTGTTCTTGTACAGCTCCTCGGAGAGTCGCTCGTACTGGTCGATCTCGAACACCGAGAGCACGAACACCACGAGGTCGGCGGTGCGGACCACGGAGAGCACCTCCTGTCCGCCACCACGGCCGCTGGCGGCGCCCTCGATCAGCCCCGGCACGTCGAGGATCTGGATGTTCGCGCCGCGGTGCTTCAGCATCCCGGGGTTCACGTCGAGCGTGGTGAACTCGTACTCGCCGGTCTTGCTTTCCGCGTTGGTGAGTGCGTTGATCAGCGTCGACTTGCCGACGCTGGGGAAGCCGACGAGGGCGACGGTGGCGTCGCCGGTCTTCTCGACGGCGTAGCCGTGGCCGCCGCCGGAGGAGGACTGGTTCTCCAGCTTCTCCTTTTTCTCCGCGAGCTTCGCCTTCAGGCGCCCGATGTGTGCCTCCGTGGACTTGTTGTAGGGCGTCTCGGCGATCTCCTCGCGGAGTTCTTCGATCTCCTCCTCGAGTCCCATCGGGCGAAAATCCGCCGTGGGCGTCGTTAAAGCTGTTCCTTCAAGGCCAGTCACGGCGAGGGACCTGCGGCGACCTCCGTGTCGCCGCGACGGAGCTTGATGCCGTGACTGTGCAGAGCCAGTCACGGCGCATGCCCTGTGGCGACCGCCGTGTCGCCACCACGAAGCTCGACGCCGTGGCTGTGTCAAGCCAATCACGGCGAGTGCCCGGCCGTCGACGCCATGTCGACGGCTCGAAGCTCGATGCCGTGTTGCCACCACCAAACTCCGTACTCTGTCCAGCCAATCACGGCAGGAAACCGCCGTCTTCGGTACCCTTTTCGCTCCGTCGGACCCAATCACGCACGTATGAGCCACACGCTGGATCACGTGATGATGCGGGTCGAGGACCTGGACGAGTCGCTGGAGTGGTACACCACCCACCTCGACTACGAGGAGAAGGGGCGCTGGGAGGCGGACACCTTCACCAACGTCTTCCTCGGGCCCGCGGACGTCCACGACGACGGCGCGCTGTTGGAGCTCACCTACAACCACGACGGGCGCTCCTACGAGATGGGCGACGCCTGGGGCCACATCGCCGTCCGCGTCGAGGACGTGAACGAGGCGTACTACGAGCTGATGGACGAGGGCGTCGAGGACTACCGCCGCCCCGAGGACAACCCCGGCTACGCGTTCGTGAAGGACCCCGACGGCCACGAGATCGAGATCGTCGAGCGCGACCACGGCGCCCGCTGGAGCATCGACCACACGATGATCCGCGTCGAGGACGCCGACGCCTCGCTGGGCTGGTGGACTCGGAAGATGGGGTACGAGACGACCGGACGCTGGGAGGCCGACACGTTCGCGAACTACTTCCTCGCGCCCGAGGAGGCCGCCGAGGCGGCGATGGCCGTCGAGCTGACGTACAACTACGACGGGCGCACGTACGACCTCGGCGACGCCTGGGGGCACCTGGCGGTCGAGTGCGAGGACCTCGAGGAGTTCTGGGGCACGCTGATGACCCGCGAGGCGGAAGACTACCGCGATCCGGAGTCGTGTGACTACAACTACGCCTTCACGAAGACGTTCGACGGCCACGAAGTCGAAGTCGTGACGGAGTAGGCGAACCCCGACGTTTTCCTGGGGCTATCGGTCGTAGACGCGGTCCCGTTTGTCGATGCGGCGGACTCGTAGTACGTCGGCTTCCTTCTCCCAATCGATGATGGCGCGGTAGTCACCGACCCGGAGTCGGTACAGGGTCGACCCCGAGAGTCGCTTCAGGTAGTGGTCCGGAAAATCCGTAATCGACTGGAGCTTTTCCGTGATACGTTCGCGTACGCCCGGTTCAGCGTCTGCAAGCCAGTCAGCCGCCTATTCGGAGATCAACACCTCCGTCATTCGTCAAGTCGATCATCCAGTTCGTCTATCGAGAGGTATTGCTCCTCATGGGCGGTCGCGTCGAGTTCGTCTTCGAGTTTCGGGTCGAGCTCCGGGGCGACTTCGGCCCACCAGACGACGCGGTTGCCGAAATCCTTCTTCCCGACGTCCCCGTCACGGTGCATCTTCTCGAGTCGGTCGTGGAGCGCTCGTCGCCCGATCGGTAGCTCATCGGCAACCTCCGCGGTGGTGAGCGGCTCCGCGTCGGCGAGTCGGTCGAAGGCGAGCAGGATTTCCTGCCGGCTAACGGACTCGCTGAACTCACCGCCACTCTCACGAGTGTAGTCGTCGCTGGACATGGAGACACGTATTCGGGCGAGTCACTTGACGGTTTCCTACGTAGGAGGCTACCTCTGCCCTGTATACCCATCAAACGCCGGATCCCGTTACGGAGGGCGTGAGCGGCCACGAACTCGCAGCGGAGTAGCGTCGGGACGCCCGTTCAGAACTTATTTTTTCGTGCGTGGCCACGCGGGCGAGCGCTGTATCGGCGTCGACGACCCGCTTTCCCGACGCCACAGATAAAGACGGGGGTGGACCAGCAGAAAGTACTTAAGCGGGGCATCGCGTCAGAACCGCTCTCGCGGCCGTTCACAGGGTTGTGACGGTGTAACACGCCACTCGACTACCCACAAGACATTTATAACGAGGTGCGTATGTTTCAGACACCCCTACCCATGGTGGCAACAGCAAGTATCGCCGTGCAGTTCGGCGCGGACGTTGTGGCCGCCGCTTGCAGTGCAGAACCCTAACACAACAATGACAGACAACTCAAACAAAGTCCGCGCGCTGATCCTCTCAGCGCTGATGGTCTTCAGCGTCTTCGCTGGGACCGTCGCGTTTGCAGGGACAGCCGCGGCTGAGGTCACTACTGCCGACGCTAACAACGTCGCAGTTGGACAGGATTCCACTGTCCAGACAGTGACCGCTTCGGCCGACTCCGCAGGCGCAACGATTGAAATTGACGCAAGTAACGCGACGAGTGCTGGTGCCAGTGTTTCCAGCTTCGACGTGTCGTCGACCGGTGACGACACAATCGATAGCGAGGAATATTACCCGGACAACAGCACTATTCGCGTCACTACCAGTGACGGTTCAGACGGCACAACGGACATCTCCGTCGACATCACTCACGACACCACCGGCCTCTCGGCCGCCACTGGTGTCGACTACAACGTCACCGATGGCTCCGGGACGAACTCGCTGGCATCCTTCGATGCTGTCGAGCCTGGCGTCTCGGACGTCACCATCTCCGGTGGCAACACGGTGACCCAGCAGGACGCTGCTTTGACCCAGACGCAGACGGTCACCTACACCGTCGCGGACAGTGAAGACGAAGAGGTCAGTGTCGACATTAGCGAAGCGCTCGCAACTGGCCTCACCATCGACGAGGAGGGTGACATCGGCACGGACAACGTCGACGGCGCTATCGCTGTGGACAGTATCTCGCTGAACGAGAACGACGAGACGATTACGTTCAACGTCTCGGACGACACCTCTAACGGCGAGGTCCACGCGGACGCCACGTTCGACCTCACCATTGACTTCAACGCGTCCGACATTGACTCGGACAACCGTGTCACTCACACGTTCACGGACGCCTACAACAACGAGGCAACGACGAAGTTCAAGACGATTGTCGAAGGAACGATGATCGATAACGGCACCGCGGACGCGGAAGTGTTCGCCGGTGAAATGATCACCTTCGAGAACACGGAAGGCGACGTGACCTCCGTCGAGATCTACGATACGGACTCCGACGGGAACGCGGACACTCGCGTCGCTAACCTCAACACCAGCCCCGGCGATGCCATCAACTACGACTCCGGTAACCTGGAGGCTGGCGACTACATCGTCGAGTGGGAGTCCACGACGGGCGTCACGAACTCGACGAACCTCACCGTCTCTGACCTCGGCCTGACGGCTGAGCTCCAGAGTACTTCGGTGACCAACGAGGAATCCATTAGCGTCGACCTCTCGTCCAACAATCCGCTCGGTGACTACACCGCGCACGTCTACGAGGCTGGCGCTGACATCAGCAGCGACGATCCTGTTGCGACCCAGGAGGGTAGCTTCGACGGGTCCGGTGAATCCAGCGAGAGCTTCGCTGTCAGCGACTACGACGACATCGAAGCCGGTAGCAACTACACTGTCGTCGTCGAACACGACGCCAGCGGCGTTACGAACCAGACCGACGAGGTCGAAGTGACCACGGCAGCTGAGGGTGACTCCAACTTCGCCCAGGGCTCCTACTCCGTTGAGCAGGGCGGCATCGCGGAGATCAACATCAGCCTGACTGGTGGTGCCACGGACGGTACCCTCGTGATCGGACAGGAGGACCAGTCCGGTTACAACGCGAACGTCAGCTTCACTGACGGTGACGAGGACGGTCAGGTCACCATCCTGTTCAACACCTACCAGGCTGGTAACACGAGCGCCGAGTTCGTCACCGCGGCTGGTGACGACGACACCGCGAGCGCTCAGGCCGGTAACACCAGCCTCAACAACGGCGAGGACCTCCTCGCCGAGAGCGGCTACGACATCGCCGTTCGCCACGGTAGCACGGACTACAACGCCACTGAGGTCTTCGACAACGAGGACACTGACTTCAGCTCGCTGAGTGTCGGTCCGCGCTCGATCGACAGCCTCAACCTCTGGACTGCGCCTGGCTCGGCCAGCGCTGACAGCATCCTTGACGCAACGCTGACGCAGGACTCCACGATCGCGACCAACGACTGGGTCGTCCACCAGCTCAGCGCGACTGGCCTGGACGGTCTCGTCGACGCGAACGGTAACCTCTCCGAGACGCTCGGCAACGGGCTGAACGTCACGGTCGAGCAGACCGAGGAGACCACGCGAGCGAACCAGAACGCCAAGGTTCTGAACGTCAGCGAATCGGGCGACGCGGTCCAGCTCATTGCTGACGCAGACAACTCCTCGTACTACATCGCTGTGAACACGGAGGACGCAGTGTTCGACCGTGGTTCGGAGACTGCCGCCGCTACCGGCGTCAGTGCGAACGAGGACTACACGGCAACGCTGACGGTCGACGACACGAAGCTCGTCGGTGAGGACTCCGAGTCCATCAACAACACCTTCGAGGTCGTCGAGCGTTCCTACAGCCTCGACACGACGCCGGTGAACGTCACCGCAGAGGCCGACCAGAACATCACGGGTACGACCTCCGTTGCACCGGGCACGGAGATCCGGATGACGATCCGTAGCGATTCGGACGTCAGCCCCGGCTTCTACAACAACCCGTCCACGACGGTCGCGTCCGACGGTACGTTCACCTTCACGACTGACCTCTCGGACGCCTCCACGGGGGACACCTTCTCCGTGACCGGTGCTGAGGGTATGCTCTCCGCCGACGGTAACGTCGTCGAGAGCACGACTGAGGCGACGGCGACGCCTGAGCCGACCGAGACGGCTACGGCAACGCCGGAGCCGACTGAGACGGCAACGCCGGAGCCGACGGAGACCGACGCTCCGGACGAGACGGACGAGCCGACTGAGACGCCCGAGGACGACACCACCACGACGACGACGCCCGGCTTCGGCGTCGCTGTCGCGCTGGTCGCACTCCTCGCCGCAGCCCTGCTGGCCGGTCGACGAGAGTAACTGACTCTCGCGACTCCCAGTAGCTAATCACCGGCTCCGTGCCGGTCTTCCCGGTTTCACTTCTTTCGAACGCTACGCCGGATAGCGACGGCGCTCCGCCGTCGATGTGTTCAACGGTAAGGGATTTACCCGCGGACCGACTCCCTCCGGTATGGCCGGTATCGCAGACGCTGTCCCGCCGTGGCTGCTGAACGTGACCGACGTTCTCGCGTGGGTCGTCATCGGCGCGTTCGCGCTCGGGGCGGTGCTCGAACTCACCGCTCGCCGTCGGGACGACGCGGCCGATGGATCACTCACAGCCGTCGTCGGCGCCGGACGCCGCCGCCTCGAGCACGCCCGGCGCGTCTCCACGGGCGCGTGGGGGCTGTTCGCGCTGTTCTGGCTGCTCCTGTTCCCCCACTTCGCGTTCGTACACAAGAGCTACGTCGAGGGCGTGCTCGCACTGATCGCGGTGCCCGCCAGCCTCTATGCGGGCTACCTGCTCTGGCAGGGCCGGGACACCCTGTTCGTTCTCTCCCGTGCGACGGCGATCATGGGGCTGATCTACCTCCCCTTCGAGACGATCCCGGCCGTCGAGATCGGGGGACTCCGCATTCCCGCGCCGCGGCAGGTGCTGATCGAGGTCGTCACCATCAAGACGGGCTGGCTGATGGACGTCTTCGGCGCCCACCCCGAACTCATCGCGGGCCCCCAGGGGTACCAGAACACCTACGAGTTCATCGCTAGCGACGGGCAGATCCTCCAGTTCTCCGTCGTGCTCGCGTGTACGGGGCTGGGCAGCATCGCCATCTTCGCGGGGCTGATCGCCGCCGTCCGCGCGCCGCTGCGCCGGAAGCTCCGCGCGCTGGCCGTCGCCGTCCCGATCATCTACGGGTTGAACCTCCTTCGTACCACGTTTATCGGGATCGCCTTCGGTCAGCAGCTCCTCCACGTCTACCCCGATCTCGTGTTGACGATGTTCGGCGGCTCGGACCCCTACCGCGTCTCGTGGTACGTCTCGGACCGCATCATCAGTCAGTTGCTGGCGGTGATGGCGCTGGTCGGCGTCACCTACCTCGTGGTCCGCGAACTGCCGGAGATCCTCACGATCATCGAGGACGTGCTGTACATGGTGACGAACGAGGAGTACGACCTCTCGAACACACTGGATCTGCCGCGCAGCCAGGCGGCGTCACAGCTGCAGGGATCCGGCGACGACTGACGAGCGGGTTAGTTGTCGGCCACTAGCTCCGCAGGCGCGCCGGCCAGCGCTTCGAGCGCCTCAGCTTCCAGGTGGTGGGGCTCGCCCGGCACGACGAGCAGGTGGAGCGGCCCGCCGAACGATCGTGTCGCGAGTTCCGAGAGCCGATCGGCCGCGACGACTGGCTCCGGACTTCCGGCCCGGGCGACGACGACGCCGAGTTCGTCGGCCCAGTTCTCCGCGAGCAGGTCGGCGGCGTAGTCGCCGGTCATGTACCGCTCGTCCTCGCCGAGCCCCGCCGCGTCGGCGGTGGGGTCGTCGACCTTGATGTCGAGGTACACCAGCGTGTGCAGGTCGCGCTCGCGGTTCGCCTCGATCGTCTCGATCACGCTGTCGGGGACGTCGCCGCCGCCGTGGGCGCCGGGGAACGGCAGCGTCGTCGCCTTCCCGAACCGGTAGTTCTGCAGCCCCGTGAGCCCTGCCGCCGCCGACTGGGCGGAGACGCCGTGGATCACGCGGGTCTCGATCCCGCGCTCGTGGGCACGCAGGCGCAGATCCACGTGGGTCGTCGAGATCATCGTGTCACCCGCGGTGAGGAAGGCGACGTGGTCGTCCGCGGCGGCGTCGAGGATCGGCCCCGGATCGCGCTCGACGCCCGCGCGGTCGCGCACGTCGATCTCGATGTCGTGGAACGCCTCCAACTCCGCGACGGTCGTCCCGACGAGGCGGCTGGTGTAGAACTCCGCGAACGCGCGATCGGCTGCAGCGAGTGCCTCGCGGCCCTCGACGGTGATCGACCGCTCGTCGTAGAGCCCCAGTCCGATGAAGGTGAGCATGCTCGGGTCTGGGGCAGCGCGACCCAAAGCGGTGTCCATCGGCGGGCGCGTGACACAGCGGCAAGGAATACGTGCCTCGGGGTTTCAGGGTGAGTGTGAGCGACACAGACCCCGTCGAGGAGGGCGCCGCCGACGGGCGGGACCTCTACGACATCGCGACGTGGGAGCCACGGACCGTCCTCGACCGGACGGCCGTCCGTCTCCACAGCGCGCTCGCGGGGGGCGCGCGGCTCTCGGTCGTCCTGCTCGCGGCGTTCGTGTTCCTGCTCCAGATCGGCGGCGTCGTCTGGCTGGCGAGCCAGAACCCGACCGTCGGTGCGGTCGCCCTGCTGTCGGCGATCCCCGCGCTCGTGCTCGTCGCGTTCGTCTGGCGACAGGACGTGGTCGAGAAAGAGCCCCTGGACACGCTGGCGGTCACGTTCGTGCTCTCGGTGCTGTTCGCCAGCTTCGCGGCGACGGCGAACACATTCCTCCAGGAGACGTTCCGGATGATCCCGTTAGTGGGGATGGGGCTGTTCTACTTCCTCGTCGTCGCGCCGGTCGAGGAGACGGTGAAGTGGCTCGCGGTCCGCCTACACGGCTACCGGCGGCCGGAGTTCGACGCCGTGATCGACGGCGCGGTGTACGGCGCCGTCGCCGGCCTGGGCTTTGCGACCATCGAGAACACGCTGTACGTCGTCCAGGGGTTCCTGCGGGCACAGGAGGCCGGCGCCACCCAGGCGGTCGGCGCCGCGATCGGCACGGCGACCTCGCGAGCGCTCGCGGGGCCGGGTCACGTCATCTACTCCGCGTGGGCGGGCTACTACCTCGGCTTGGCGAAGTTCAATCGCGAGTACCGCGGGCCGATCGTCGTTAAGGGGCTGTTGATCGCGGTGGTACTCCACGGTGCCTACAACACGACGGTCACCTACGTTCCGGCGCTGTTCTCGCCCCCGAACTGGTGGTACCTGCTCTTCGTCGTCGCCTTCGACGGGACGTTCTTCTACCTCCTCTACCGAAAGCTGGGGCGCTACCGCGACAACTACGCCGCCGTCGATGGCGAGGCACGGGCCCAGGAATCCGACGATGGAGAGACAGCCGATACCGAGCCCGAAGGGCGGACGATCGACGACGCCGACGCGACCACATCCGACGATCGAGGGCCCGTCTGGGACGCACCGAAACGCCCCGACCACCTCGAAGAGTCCGACCGGGGTCGCGACGACCCGGACCGCGAGCGCTGACTACTCGACGCGATCGACTCGCGGGTCGAACAGCGCATAGTAGGCGTCCTGGAGGAAGTTCACCCCGACGACGAGCGCGACCGGAAGGAGGACCACGCCGAAGATCAGGCCGGGGATTCGGCTCCCCACGGCGTCGATCGTCAGCGTCCCGAAGCCTGGCGTGCGGGTGACCCACTCAACGGCGTACATCCCGACCAGTACGATCCCGAGCATCTCCGAGGAGAGCACCGTCAGCAGGCGGGCCGCGGAGTGGGGGAACACGTGCCGGCAGATCCCCAGCAGGCCGACGCCTTTCGCGCGGGCGGTCTTGACGAACGGCTCGTCGGCGTACTGTTCCAGATCCGTCCCGGCTGCCCGCAGTTGGATCGCGAACAGGTAGAACGTCATCGTGAGGAACGGCCACAGCGCCGCCCGGAGGTTCCGTGTCGAGAACGGGCCGTCAAGGCTGTTGTACCCTAGGTCCACGATCCGGCCGGCCAGTCGGAACACGAACACCGGGAGGTAGATGTGGATCAGGTACGCGAACAGGAACACGGGAGTCGCGACGGCGGCCGCGCCCAGGAGCGTCGTCTTCTTGGTGAGGTCGCCGCGCTCGACGGCGACGGCGAGCAGTTGAACGACGGTGCCGGCGACGACGGCGATGATCGCCGCCGGGATCAGGTAGATCAGCGTCACCACGATCGAGTCCACCAGCAGCGAACTCACGGCGACGACCCCCTCGTTCGTCTGGATACGCCCCAGATCGACCGTGAGCACGCGAACCGCCCACTCGCTGAACTGCGCGAGCAGCGGTTCGGCCTGGGCGGCGAAGCGTGGCTCCGGGTACGTTGAGACGAACGACCGAGGGACGTAGCCCATCGGCGTGGCGTTCGGGTTCTTGGTGAACGCCATCGCCAGGAAGGCGACGACGAAGGCGATCACCATCGAGACCGCCGCACGCCCGCCACGTCGGAGGACTGTGAGGGCGTTATTCATCGACGCTACGTCGGCAGTCAGCTCGCTGTGTGGGCGCGTGGAGGGGTGTCGGCTGCAGTCGGGGCATCTGTACCGTGTTGGAAACACCCAAGCTATTAGTCGTGTCGGCTCACGACGAATTAGACACTGCTTCGATGAGTGACGAGCCCTCCACGGACACTGATCGGTTCGAGAGCATCGACTGGGGCGAGTTCGACGCCGCCGACTCGACAGTCGGCATCCCCCGGTGGCTGCCGGCGACGGCCGCGCTGCTGATCGCCGCGTTCGCCTACGACTACTTCACCGTCGAGGGGATCCCCCTCGAGATCACCGGCCTCGACTGGCTGTTGATCGCGGGCCTGTTCGTCCTCGGCTCGCTGATCGTGATTCCGGTGACCCAGAGCCCCGAGCAGATCGGCACCTACTGGGCACAGTTCCGCCAGGACCGCCTCGCGGTCGCTGCGGTCGGGTATCTCGCGCTGTTCTTCCTCGTCGGCCTGTTCGGCCCCTTCTTCTTCAACGACCCGCGACTCCACATACTCTACTCCTCGCAACCGCCGGTGTGGGGCAGCATCGACCCGATGTACGTCCCGCGCTGTTACGGCCCGATCGTCGACGGCCGGTGTCAGGGGACGTGGGACTTCCCGCTGGGGACCAACGCGATCGCGGGGAAGGACGTGGTGACGCTGCTGGTGCTCGGGACGCGGACGAGCCTGAGTGTCGTGCTCGGCGCCGCGGCGATTGTCGTCCCGACCGGCGTCGGCGTCGGCGTCGCCGCCGAGTCCATCGGCGGGCGCGTCGAGACGGTGCTGATGTGGCTGGCCGAACAGCTCCAGACGTTCCCCGCCATCCTGATCTACTTCCTGCTCTTTTTCTGGATGGTCGAGGGGCGGCTTCGCCTGCTGATCGCCGTCCTCGGCTTCGTCAGTTGGGGCGGACTGGCCCGCCTCGTCAGAAACGAGATCCGGGTCCGGCGTAGCGAGCAGTACGTCCAGGCCGCCCGGCTCGGCGGCGTCGGCGATCGGCGCCTGCTGGGGCGGCACCTGCTCCCCAACATCGCGCCCTCGGTGTTGACGAACGTCACCCTGCAGGTGCCGCTGTTCGTGCTGATCGAGGTGTCGGTCTCCTTCATCGTGATCGCACTGGCGGGCGGTACGACGACGCTGGGTGACCCGACGAACTTCTCGTGGGGCGAGCAGATCTACAACGCGCTGTTCTCCGTCGGCGCACCCGCGGCGTGGTGGCTCGCGGGGTTCCCGCTCGTGTTGCTGTTCCTGACGGTGTTCGCGTTCAACGTCGTCGGCGACGCGATGGTCGACGCGCTGGAGCCCCGGAGCGACTAGCCGCTCTCCACTCGCGGGTCGAACAGCGCGTAGTACGTCTCCCGGGCCGTGTTGACGACGGTGACCACCAGCACGGGGAGCAACACCGCGGCGAAGATCAGCCCCGGTCCGCGGCTCCCGGCGGCGTCGATCGTGAGTGCGCCGAAGCCGGGGGTTTTGGTGACCCACTCGACGGCGTACAGCCCCACGAGCACGATCCCGAGCATCTCGGAGGTCAGCACGGTCAACAGCCGGGCAGCGGAGTGGGGGAAGACGTGCCGACAGATGCCGAGCAGGCCGACCCCTTTCGCGCGAGCGGTCTTGACGAACGGCTCGTCGGCGTACTGTTCCAGATCCGTCCCGGCCGCCCGCAACTGGATCGCGAACAGGTACAGCCCCATCGTCACGCTGGGCCAGACCGCCGCTTGGAGGTTTGCTGGGGAGAACGGGCCCGTGGACTCGTCGTACCCCAGATCCGTGATCTGGCCGGAGGTCTCGATCACGAACCCCGGCAGGTAGACCTGGAGAATGTAGGCGACCAGGAACACCGGGATGGAGATGGCGGCCGCGCCGAACAGCGTGGTTTTCGCGCTGGCGTCGCCGTACTCGACGGCGACCGCGAGCAGTTGGATCAGCGTCCCTAGCACGATCGCGAGCAGCATTGCGGGCACGAGGTGGATCAGCGTGACCGTCACCGCCTCGGCGACGACCTCGCGGACGACGACCGCCCGGTCGCCGACGCCAATCTGGCCCAGGTCCAGGGTCACGACCCGGCCCAGCCAGTCGACGTACTGGGCGGCCAGCGGCTCCGACTGCGCCGCGAACCGTGGCTCCCGGTAGATCCCGTAAAGCAGCCGTGGCTGGTACGCTTCCGTCGACGTGTGGGGGTTCGGGACGTACGCCAGCGCGAGGAACACGCCGGTGAACACGACCCACAGCGTCACTGCCACGCGGCCGACCCGCCGGCCGAGCGCGAGGAGGAGGCTACGCATCTGGACTGGCTGATCGGCATCGAGCGGTACGCCGACTCGGTACGGTCGACTGGCGTGGAGGGAGAGCCATCTGCGGATTGATAATGACACATGGTCATAACTTATTAGTTCTTGCTGACCACTGGTCGGGGTAGCCCCCCGCAATGAGCGATCCCTCCCCCCCGGACGCCGGGCGTTTCGCGACTGTCGATTGGGACGAGTTCGAGGCCGAGACAGGCGTGCCGGCGGTCCCCCGGTGGCTGCCGGTCAGCGCCGTCGTCCTCCTCGCGGTGTTTGTGTACGACTACCTCGCCGTCGACGGCATTCCGATCACCATGGACGGCCTCGACTGGCTGCTGGTGCTCGGACTGTACACGTTCGGCTCGCTGGCGCTGGCGGCGCTGCTGAACGCGCCCGCCCAGATCGCCCACTACTGGGGCCAGTTCCGGACGAACCGCGTCGCCGTCGCGTGTCTGGCGTTCCTGACGGCGTTCGTCGGCATCGGGCTGTTCGGCCCGCTCGTCGCGAGCGAGCCCGACGTGAACGTGCTGTACTCCTCACAGCCGCCGGTGTGGGGCAGCATCGACCTGATGTACGTCCCCTCCTGTGCGGGCGAGGTCGTCGACGGTCGGTGTCACGGCACGTGGCAGTACCCACTCGGCACGACCGCGATCGACGGCAAGGACCTCATCGCGCTGTTGGTGCTGGCGACGCGGACGAGTCTGAGTGTCGCGCTCGGCGCGGCGACGCTGGTGGTCCCGGCCGGCGTCGGCGTCGGTGTCGCGGCGGTCCGGTTCGGTGGCCGGGTCGAGGCGGCGCTGATGTGGCTGGCCGAACAGCTCCAGTCGTTCCCCGCCGTGTTGATCTACTTCGTGCTGTTCTACTGGCTCGTCGAGGGCCGGCTCCGCATCCTGATCGGCGCGCTCGGCCTCGTCGGGTGGGGCGGGCTCGCTCGGCTGGTGCGTGACGAACTCCGGGTGCGACAGAGCGAGCAGTACGCACAAGCGGCCCGCCTCGGCGGCGTGGGTGACCGACGGCTCCTGGGTCGGCATCTCCTGCCCAACGTCCTGCCGGCGGTGCTCTCGAACGTGACACTCCAGATCCCGCTGTTCATCCTGGTCGAGGCGAGCATCGCGTTCATCCAGGTCCCGGTGTCGACGGGGACGACGACGCTGGGCGACCCCTCGAACTTCTCGTGGGGGCAGCTGATCTACAGTTCGCTGTTCACCGTCGGCCTGCCCGCCGCGTGGTGGCTCGCGGGCATCCCGTTGCTCCTCCTGTCGGCGACGGTGTTCGCGTTCAACGTCGTCGGCGACGCGATGGTCGAGGTGCTGGAACCCCGCAGCGACTGAAGGATTGGCGCCGGCTTCCGGTCGCCCGACGGGTGCGACCGACACCGCCTTTCGACTCCAGCCCCTGAAACGACTGTGACCGAGCGTATCGAAGGAGAGGTGCTCTACGCGATCCCGCCCGCGGAGCTCGGCGAGCACGATCTCGATCCGGAGCTGCAGTCGCTCGCGGACGCCCGCCACGTCCTGGTCTGTCGGCGCGGCGGCCACCCGTCGATCTTCGAACTCGCGTGGGCGATGCTCCGCCGGAAACCGATCGAGCCGGTGACGATCGTCGCTCGTGACGGCGCCGCCGAGGGCGACACCGTGAGCCTGACCGTTGAGGAGACGACGGTGTCGGGCGTCTACCGCCAGGTGTAGCGTTGGAGCGGGCGCGCGGCGAGCAGCCACGCGGACAGCACGAACGCGGCCGTCCCGAGCAGGTACGTCCCGCCGCCGATCGTCGGCGCCGTGCCGACGCCCAGCCCCGCGCCGCCGAGCGCCCCCGCGACGCTGGCGACCAGCGGCAGCGCACAGCTCGCACACGACCCGAGCGCGACGAGTCCGCCGAGCCCCGCGGAGAGCCCTTCGTCGACCACGTCACGGAGCGCGAGCGAGACCAGATACCCCAGCGCGACGATCCCGACGACGCGGTAGGGAATCAGCGTGAGCGCGACTTCCACGCCGCTGTACCGGAGCAGCGGCCCCCAGCCGGGTGGTAGCAACACGAGGTCGGCGTTCCGGCCGGCGTTCATCGCGGTCCCGATCGTTCCGGTTAGCCACGCGAGGCCGACCGCGTAGACGGCGCCGATCACGCCGGCGACCCACCGACTCGTTCGGTCGACCGCCGGCCGGTGTGCGTGGCGGACGGCGACGACGGCGACAGTGATCCAGACGAACGGCACCGCGAGCATCGTCGGCGCCGTCAGCCCGGCGCCAGTCCACACGAGATAGGGAAGCGCCAATCCCGACTGGATGCCGACTGCCAGCACCGCGGTGCGGAGCGGGGCGGGGATCGACCACGCCGGCGCGTTGAGGGTGCGGCTCACAAGCACTCACCGCCGTCGCTCGCTTCGGCGTCAGCTGTTTCGGTGTCGTTCTCTTCGGCGTCATTTTCTTCGGCATCGCCGACATCGGCGCCGCCGTCGGTCACCGCGTCCGGCGTCGGTCGGCGTGGCCCGGCCTGGGTCGTGGCGTCGTCGCCCCCCGCATCCGGGCCGAGCGGTCGGGTCGTGTTGCCGACAACGAGCAGGCTCGAGGCTGCCATCGCCACGGCGGCGATCAATGGCGTGATGACGCCCAAAACGGCCGCGGGCACGGCGACCGCGTTGTAGAGGAATGCCCAGGCAAGGTTCTCGCGGACCCGCCGGCGCGTGGCCGCGAGCGTCTCGAGCGCGCGGTCGACCGCCGAGAGATCACGCCCCACGAGCACCGCGTCCGCGGCGTCGGCGGCGAGCTCCGTGCCGGAGGCGACCGCGATGCCCAGATCAGCCGCCGCCAGCGCGGGGGCGTCGTTGCTGCCGTCGCCGACCATCGCGACGGTGCCCTCCGAACTGAGCCGCCGGACGGTCTCGGTTTTGGCCGCCGGGGGTAGGCCGGCGTACACCTCGTCGATGCCGGGCACGTCGCGGAACCGGTCGGCGGCGGGTCCCTCGTCGCCCGTGAGGACGACGACGCGGCGGTCCTCGCTGAGGCGTTCGACCGCTTCTCGCCAGCCAGGCCGCGGATCGTCGCCCGCGACGAGCACCCCGTGGACGCGATCGTTCCAGCCCACGTAGGCAGCGAGCCGCCCCGACGACTCCGCGCTCGCGTAGCGCTCGCCGAGGCTGTCTGGGATCGTGGCGTCCGCGAACAGCGATTCGTCGCCCACCGTGACTCGCTTCTTGCCCGCGACGCGGCCGGCGACGCCACGGCCGGGATGGGTTTCGTAGTCGGTCACCGTCGTGTCCGGGCCGATCGCTGTGTCGGCGTCGTCGGCCGCCTCGACGATCGGCGCCGCGACGGGGTGGTCCGACCGGGCTTCGACCGCCGCGGCGTGGCCCAGCACGGTCTCGCGGTCGCTCCCGTCGGCGGTCTCGACGGCGTGCAGCGCCATCTCCCCGGTGGTGAGCGTCCCGGTTTTGTCCAGCGCGACCACGTCGACCTGTTTTGCGGTCTCGACGGCGCTCCCATCGGTCAGCACGACGCCGTCTTCGAGCAGCGAGCGCGTGCCGGCGGCGATCGCCAGCGGCGTCGCCAGCCCGAGCGCGCAGGGACAGGAGACGACGAGGACGGCCAGCCCCGTCAGCAACGCCTCGGTGAGCGAGGCGCCGAGTAGAAGGTGTGCGCCGAACGCCGTCACGCCGAGGACGAGCACCAGCGGAACGAACACCGTCGCGAGCGCGTCGGCTAGCCGCTGGGGGGCGCCCTCGCCGCGCACGTCCCAGAGCAGCGAGACCACGCGATCGAGCGTCCGCTCGGCGCCGTCGGCGGCTCGGATCACGATACGGCCGTCGGAGACGACGGTCCCGCCGCGGAGGTCGTCACCCTGCCGGCGTCGAACGGGCAGCGACTCGCCGGTGACGAGTGACTCGTCGACGGCGGCGGTGCCCTCGAGGACTTCGCCGTCGACCGGGACGCGCTCGCCCGCGCGGACGACCAGTTCGTCGCCGCCCTCGACAGCTTCGACCGGCACGGTCTCGGTTCCTCCCGCCGTCCGGATCCGGGCCTCCGAGACGCGATCGCGGGTGAGATCGGTGAGTTCGCCGACCGCGTGCTGCTTGATCCGCTCCTCGTAGTAGCTCCCGACAGTGACGGCCATGATGACGACGATCGTCACGTCGAAGTACACTTCGACCCGGCCGGACGCCACTGCGAGCGCGCTGTAGAGGTACGCCGTCGTCGCCGCGAGCGCGACGAGGAGATCCATGTTTGGTTGGCGGGTCCTGACGGCGACGTAGGCGCCCCGGAGGAGTGGGGCGCCGGTGTACCCCAGCACGACCGTCGCCGAGAGCCAGACGTTCGCGAGGAGGAACCGCCCGGAGCCGTCGTGGAGGTCGAACAGCAGCGCGTCCGGCGGGAGCCCGAAGTAGACGGGGTACAGAAAGAGGATGTACCACAGCATCGCCATCATCCCGAAGAAGCCGCCGACGATGAGGCGACCGACCGTCCCGTCGTCGTCACCGGGGCTGCCGTCCGTAGTGGTCAGTTCGGCGCGATAGCCGACGCCCGAGACGGCGTCGGCGACCTCGCTCGGGTCGGTCGTGTCGGCGTCGTACTGGATCCGCATTGCGTCCGCGGGGAAGTTCGCGTCCGCCACGGCGACGCCGTCGCTGCTGGCCGCCCGGCCTTCGAGGAACGCCTCACAGCTCGCACAGTGCATCCCGTCGACCTGGAGGTAGGCGGTCTCGGCGTCCTCCGGCACTGACTGCGCCACCTCACGGACCGACTCGCGGGCGTCGTCGGCGTCGACCGCCGCCGGATCGTCGAGGCTCCGGGCGACTTCGAGACAGCCTCGACAGCAGTACTCGCCGTCGACCTCGTCGTCGGTCACTGGCTGCGGCGGCGTCGTGAGGCCACAGAGCGTACAGTCGTCACTCATGGCGTCAGCCTCACGACTCGGATACTGCTACTTCCACCACGAGTGGGCATCGTTTAGACGCCGCTGGGCTCGGTCGTCTCGTGAGGGCCGAACATCATGTACAGCGCTGCCAGCGACAGGAACACACTCGTCGTTGACGCGATCCCGACGACGACGCCCCCGTTGAGGCGGAGTGCGTACACCCAGACCGGGATCAGCGCCACGAGTCCGATGGCGAGTAGTTTTCGAACAGACATTGGGGGCTGATACGCGCTGGGGTATCTACTGCCCTGTGCCGATTCCTACCCTGTGGGAACTGCCGGGATCGGTTAATGGGTTGGGATATAAGGCCGCCCCATGGTACGGAACAGGGACAGACAGCCACGGCCGACACGGCGACGGCTCCTCGCCGCCGGTGGCACGGTTGCGACGGGAGCGCTTCTCGGCGCGACTGCGCCGGCGGCTGCGCAGTCGACTGAGTTCGACGGCTGGTTCGACGACGTGGACAACTACGACGGCGTCGTCGACCGCACGGGACAGTCCGAGGTGACCGTCGAGGTCGGCGTCGACAACGGGGGCCAGCCGTACGGGTTCGGCCCGCCGGCAGTCAGGATCGATCCGGGGACGACCGTCGTCTGGGAGTGGACCGGCAGAGGCGGATCGCACAACGTCGTCGCCGAGGACGGCTCCTTCGAGTCCGAGCTCGTCGGCGAAGCCGGCCACACGTTCAGTCACACCTTCGAGGAAGAAGGGACGTTCAAGTACGTCTGTATCCCGCACGAAGCACTCGGGATGAAGGCCGCGATCGTCGTCGGCGGCAGCGGCGGTGGCAGTGGCGGCGGCGTCTCCGAACCGGATTACGACGGCTGGTTCGACGACGTCGACAATTACGACGGCACCGTCGACGAGCGCGGAAACGACGAAGTCTCGGTCGAGGTCGGCGTCGACAACGGGGGCCAGCCGTACGGGTTCGGCCCGCCGGCAGTCCGGATCGACCCGGGGACGACCGTCGTCTGGGAGTGGACCGGCAGAGGCGGATCGCACAACGTCGTCGCCGAGGACGGCTCTTTCGAGTCCGAACTCGTCAGCGAAGCCGGCCACACGTTCAGTCACACCTTCGAGGAGGAGGGTGTGTACAAGTACGTCTGTATCCCGCACGAGGCACTCGGGATGAAGGCCGCGATCGTCGTCGGCGACATCAGCGGTGGCGGCGGCGGCGACGGCGGCGGCGAGGAGACACCGGCCGAAGGCGAGACGGGTGGCGGCGGGATGATCCCCGTCCCCTCCGACTTCGTCGGCTGGTTCGCGCTCGTGATCGGCGGCAGTCTCGGGGTCGCGGTGACGACCGTCCTCGGCGCCGAGTCCTACGCGGCGTACCGCGATCACTCGACCAGCGAACAGGCGTACGTCGGCGAGCAGTCCACCGAGGCAGTCGATCAGGAGCCGGTCGAGGAGATCGGTAGCGAGTACGACCCGGTCGGCACGGGGGCACTGGTCGCGGGCTACTTCGTTCTGATCGCACTGCTGTGGGTGTTCATGTACTTCGTCGAGTTCATCGGCGGTCCCACGATCACTGGCTAACTATGCACGTTCATCGATTTGAGAGACTCTGGTTCGGCGCATCGCTCGTCCTGATCGTCGCGTTCATCGGGACCATCATCTACGGCGCGGTCGGCCCCGGGATCGCGATGGTCGACGACAGTGGCGGCACCATCGAGCCTTCGGTCGTCGCCGACGGGAACTACGAGCAGGCCGATAACTTCCGCGAGCCCGGCGTGTACGACACTGAGGACGGCGTCGACGTGTACGTTGTCGCACGTCAGTACCTCTTCCAGCCGGGCACCTCGGAGCCGATCCGGGTGCCGGCCGGCGAGGAAATATCGTTCCACGTCACCTCGCCCGACGTGACTCACGGGTTCAACCTCGCGGGGACGAACGTGAACACGATGGTGATCCCCGGGCAGGTCGCGGAGTTCTCCGTCACGTTCGAGGAGACCGGCGAGCACGGTATCGTCTGTCACGAGTACTGCGGCAGCGGCCACCACACGATGGAGGGAAAGGTGGTCGTCGTCGAGCAGTCGGAGTTCGAGGGAGGTGAGAACTGATGGCTACTGAACACGGCAGCGAGACGGGGTTCGAGACCGAGCAGGAGTACGTCGAAACCGAGGACGGCACGCGCCGCCGCCTGGCGTTCGTCGACCGGTTCCCCGAGGCAGCCCGGACCGCCCGGATCTGTCTCTGGATCGCCTTCACGGCGTTCGGCGTCGGCGCGCTGTTCGGCCTGATTCAGGCACTGCACCGGACAAACACGCTGCGCATCATCCCCTCGGCGGACTACTACACGATCCTGACCGGGCACGGCGTGCTGCTGGCGCTAGTGTTCACCACGTTCGGGATCGCGGGGCTGTTCCACTGGGCGAACACCCGGAGTCTCGGCGTGTCGCCGACGAATCGGCGGCTCACCCAGGGCTGGCTCTGGACGATGACGATCGGTACCCTGCTCGCTGCGGGGACGATCGTCGCGGGGCTGTTCGACGCGATTCCGGCGAGTGCGGACGTGCTGTACACGTTCTACGCGCCGCTCGAGGCCCACCCGCTGTTCTACGTCGGCGCCGCACTGCTGATCGTCGGCTCTTGGGGCGCGGGCTTCGACTGGTTCCTCCAGTACCGCAAGTGGCGTTCGCAGAACCCGGACGCCCGCATCCCGCTGCAGTCGTTCATGGTGATGACGACGATGCTGATGTGGTACCTCTCCTCCGCGGGCGTGGCTATCGAGGTGGTGTTCTTCCTCATCCCGTGGTCGCTCGGCCTCATCAGTCAGGTCGACCCGCTGCTGACCCGGACGCTGTTCTGGTACTTCGGCCACCCAGTGGTGTACTTCTGGCTGCTGCCGGCGTACGTCGTCTGGTACACCGTGCTGCCGAAGCTCTCGGGCGGCCGGCTGTTCAGTGACCCGCTTGCCCGAGTGACGTTCGTGCTGTTCCTGCTGCTGTCGACGCCGGTCGGGTTCCACCACCAGTACACCGACCCCGGAATCGCGTCGGGCTACAAGTTGGTCGCGATGACCAACACGATGTTCCTGCTGTTGCCGTCGCTCCTGACGCTGTTCACCGTCGTCGCGAGCATGGAACACGGCGCCCGGCAGGGCGGCGCGAGAGGCTACCTCGCGTGGCTCAAGGATCTCCCGTGGGAGCGCCCGGATTTCTCCGGCATCGCGCTCGCGGGGATCATGTTCGCCGCCGGTGGCTTCTCCGGCATGATCAACGCCGGGATGAACATCAACTACCTCATCCACAACACGCTCTGGGTGCCCGGCCACTTCCACCTCACCGTGGGGACCGCCACCGCGCTGACGCTGATGGCGATCGCCTACTGGCTGGTCCCACAGCTTACGGGTAAGCGCCTGCAGTTCCGCGGGCTGGCGGCGATCCAGCCGTTCGTCTGGTTCGTCGGGATGGTGCTGATGTCGAACGCGATGCACCGCGGCGGCCTCGCCGGCATCCCCCGGCGGACCGCCGAACCCCAGTACGACCAGGTCAGCTTCGACGCCGTCGTCGGGACGGTCGGGGAGATGCGACTCCAGATCGCCATCGGGGGCACGCTGCTGTTCGTCGGGGCGATGATGTTCCTCGCCGTGATGGCCGGCACCTGGGCGCTCGGGAAGCCCAACAGCCGACTCCGCGTCAACGGCTCGATCCCCGAGCCGCTCTCTGGGCCCGAGGAGTCGCCGCGCGTGCTCGACAACCTGAAGCTCTGGACCGCGATCGCGATCGCGCTGGTGCTGCTCGCGTACGGGATCCCGCTGTTCGACATGGTCGCCGACGGACTGCTCTCGCCCGGTAGTCTCCCGGTCCCGGCGTAGCGACTCCCCCTCCCGCTCTCTATGAGTAACTCACCTACTGACGACGACGTATCGACGGACGCCGAGGAGCCGACGGCGCCGCCTGACGACGACGAGGATATCGACCGGCGTCGGCTGATCCGCTGGATCGCCCTGATCGCGTTCGGCATCCCCGTCGTCGTCGAAGTGCTGACGTTTGCGAACATCATCGACGACGAACTCCTCAATGGCGACGACGAGGAGCCGACCGAGACGGGCACGCCGACGCCGACGGACCGTCCCGGCGCGGTCGGCGTTGGCGACGAACTGCTGTCCGAGACCGCGGCGACCGAGACGATCACCACCTCGGAGATCCGTACGGGAGAGTCGTCCCGAACGTACGTATTGGGCGTCGAGGTCGAGAACGACACCGACGCGACCGTCGAGCTCCGCTCGCGCCACGTGCGCCTGCGCGACGGCGAGACCATCGACGGCGTCTCGAGTACGGGTTCGGTCGAACCCGGGGCCACGGGGACGATGACCGCGGCGTGGGGAATCCCCGAGGGTGCGACCCCCGACGCCGTCGAAGTCGTTTCGCTCCGAGACGGGGCGCGCGTGTTCGAGGACTACGTGACCGTGGAGCGGCCGCCGATCGTCGGCTGACCCCCGTCCGTCGCGACCGCGTCGACGCGGCACCGACGCGGCGATCCGGCTACTCCGCGTAGGGGTTCGTCGGATCGTCGTTGTGGCGGCACTGCTGGGCGTGGAACTGCAGGTCGAATCGGACCTCGTCGCTCTGGATCTCGTTGTACGTGCGGTTGGGGCTGCCCGTGTTCTCGGGCCCGACATCAGCCCCGGGGAACGATTGCGCTGCAGCGTTGGACTGCGGGAAGCGACCGCGGTCATGCGGCCACCTCCGGGGTAGCAACAGGGCTACCCGGTCCTCTGAAGGGTTTTGAACAAGCAGTAGAGAGCCGGAGGAGGGATTTGAACCCTCGACCTATTCCTTACGAAGGAATCGCTCTGCCAGCTGAGCTACCCCGGCGCGTCCATCCCCTAGTACCAGCAACGCGGACATAAGGGTTCCGAAACCCGGCGCAGTCAGTCGATCCGGTCGAGCCGCGCGTCGAGGCAGACGTTCAGTTCGTGGGGAGCGTAGGATCGCACGACGCGCTCCTCGAGCACCGTCACCGCGTACTCGTCGCCGGCCGCCGCCTCGAGCGCCGTCGTCGCTCGCTCGAAGGGAGCGTCCTCGTGCTGGATGTCGTACAGATGCACCACACACGACTCACTGGCGAACGCCACGGCAGCGTCGGCGAACTCCGCGGCGGTGTGCGGGAGGTTCATCACCAGCCGATCCGCCCAGTCGGCGTACTCCTCGGTCAGCGCCCGTACGTCGCCGACGTGGGTGGTGATCCGGTCGGCGACGGCGTTGCGCTCGGCGTTCTCCTCCAGGTAGGCGATCGCGTCGGGGTTGATGTCGCAGGCCACGACCTCCGCGCCCGCGCTGGCCATCGGGATCGCGTAGGGACCGACGCCAGCGAACATGTCCAGGGCGTGCTCGCCGGGATCGACCTGCTCGACAACGCGGTTGCGCTCGGTGGCGAGTCGCGGCGAGAAGTACACCCCGTCGATGTCGACGAGAAACTCGTGGCCGTACTCGCGGTGGACCGTCTCCGTCGGCGATCGATCGCCGTCCTCGTCGGCCAGCACCTCCCAGTCACGGACGCGCGTCTCGCCTTTCACTTTCGAGTCACGATTAAGCACGCTCCGGACCGGGATGTCGGACTCGACGACGGCGTCGGCGATTTCGGCGGCGCGGTCGGGGTCGTCCTCGTCGACGAGCACCACGTCGCCCAGTCGCTCGTACGTCGGTTCGTACCCTAGCAAGTCCGCAGGCGTGCGTTGGGGCGTGCGAGACGGCACGTCCCGCTCGGTGACCGTCAGATCTGCCGGAACCGACTCCGGGTCGGTGACGGGGATGTACAGGTCGCCGTCCGCGACCGTGATGCCGAACGCCTGATCGATCAGGTCGGCTTCGGCGAGACGCTGTCGGGTCATCTCGCCCGATTCCCGGGCGACGACGACACAGGGCCGCTTCATACCCGGACTCGGCGCCCGGAGGGAGTAAGGATGACGGAACTCAGGCGAGCACGTCGAGCAGTTCCGGCGTCGACGCGGCGACGCCGGCCTCGCCGACGCGGAGCCGGCGGTACGCTGTCGCCGCGGCCTCGGCGACCGTCCGCTCGTTCGTCGGCCGCTCCTCGATGCAGTACGCCGGCGTCTCGCTGTCGGCGACAGCCGACAGCACTGGCGCTAGTCCGGTAGTGAGATCCACGTCGGCGACCACGACAGCGTCCACCCGCTCGACCAGCGCGCTCAACCGTTCGAGTGCGCCATCGTCGACCCCCTCGAGTACGCCCACTTCGAGCGTCTCCATCCCCAGTGCGTCGGCGACCGCGGCGTCGGAGTCGCCGGTGGGCACTGGACCGACCGTCGCCTCGAGTCCGGCGCGGTCGAGGCGTGTCAGCAGCGGGCCCGCCCGTCCGCCCCCGGCGACGACGTGGACGCGCTCGACGGGCGGGATCTCCGGGGCGTCGGCGTCGGGATCGACGTCGGGCAGGGCGGTCACCCGCGGGCGCTCGGTGACGGGGTCGGGCGTCACGACCGCGTCCACGTCGAACGCGTGCCCGATCGTCGAGCCGGTGAGCACCGACGCCGGCGGGCCGTCGGCGACGATCCCGCCGTCGGCGACGACGACGATCCGATCGCAGTACCGTGCGGCGGTGTCGAGGTCGTGGATCGCGGCGATCGCCGCCCGCCCCTCGTCGACCAGCGCCGAGACGGTCTCGAACGTCCGGAGCCGGTGGTTCGGGTCGAGGCTGGCGGTCGGCTCGTCGAGGAGCAGCAGCGGCGTCTCCTGAGCGAGCGCGCGGGCCAGCAACACCCGCGAGCGCTCGCCGCCGGAGATCTCGGTCACGGGGCGCCCGGCGAACTCGTCGATGTCGGTCCGTTCCATCGCGCGTTCGACCGCCGCCTGATCGGCGTCGCCCATCGTCCCGAACCGCGGGACGTGGGGCGTCCGGCCCATCTCGACGATCTCCCGGACGGTAAAGGCGAAGGAGACGGCGGTATCCTGCGGGACGGTCGCGACGCGGCGGCCAAGCGCCTTCGCCGAGAGGTCACCAACGGGGCCGCCCGCGACCCGGATCTGCCCGCTGTCGGGCGACAGCGTGCCGCGAGCGGTCCGGAGCAGGGTCGTCTTCCCGGCGCCGTTGGGGCCGACGAGGCCGACGAGTTCGCCGCCGTCGACGTCGAGGCTCACGCCGTCGAGAACGTCGGTCTCCCCGAGCGTGACCGAGAGGCCGTCGATCGACAGCACAGGATCTGCAGTCGGGCTCGGGCTGGCCGTGTCGGTGGTGTGGTCGGTCATAGCTCGTGGACCCTCCGTTTGCGCAGGAGAAAGAGGAAGAAGGGAGCCCCGACTGCCGCGGTGACGATCCCGACGGGGAGCTCCTGGGGGGCGCTCCGGGCGGCCGTGTCCGCGGCCACGAGGAACGCCGAGCCCGCGATCGCCGCCGTCGGCAGGAGGATACGGTGATCCGGGCCGACGACGAGCCGCATCACGTGGGGGACGATCAGGCCGACGAACCCGATGACGCCCGAGACGGCGACGCCGGCGCCGGTGACGACTGCCGACACCGCGAGTAGCAAGCGTTTGGTCCGCTCGACCTCGATGCCGAGGCCGGCGGCCTCCTCCTCGCCGAGCAGCATGACGTTCAGGTCGCGGGCGTACGCCAGCAGCACGAGGAAACAGCCCAGAACGAACAGTGGGAGTAGGGGTACACCGGCGACGGGGACGAAGTCCGCCCAGCCGGCGTTGTCGAGGTGGCCCATCAGCCAGTAGACGACCCGCCGCATGCTCTCACCCGACTGCAACAGGAGAAACGAGGTGACCGCGCCGAGGAACGTCTGGATGGCGACGCCAGCCAGCAGCAGCGTCGCCACGGGCGTCTGCCCGTTCTCAGTCGCGATAGCGTAGACGGCGAAGGCGGTGAGCAGTGCGCCGGCGAACGCTGCGGGCTCCAGCCCGAGTCCGAACGGGATCACGGCGGGGGCGACGATCGACGCAACGGCGCCGACGGCGGCGCCCGACGAGACGCCGATGATCGAGGGGTCTGCCATCGGGTTGCGGAAGAACCCCTGCATCACCGTTCCCGCGGCGCCGAGGGCGAACCCTACCAGCGCGCCCATCAGGATCCGCGGGAGGCGAACCCGCAGCACGATCGCCCGATGAGACTCCTGCAGCGAGAACGCGAAGGGATGGTGCCAGCCGAACTCGCCGCCGGCCAGCGTCGGCACCGCGATCGCCTCGAGAACGGCCTTTAGCGCCGTCTCGGCGGGGACCGGAACCGGACCGGTCGTGTCGCTCGGCTCCGGGGGGGGCGACGGCGGGAGCGCCTCGGGCGATGCGGGAAGTGCGGACGGCGGAGCGAACCTCAGCGCTGCGACCGAGACGGACGCTCCCGCGGGCACCGAGGCACCGACCCAGGAGCCGGAGGCGACACCGACGCCGACCGCAGAGCCGGAAGCGACGCCGACACCCGAGGACGGCGGCGGGATCCAGATCGCAGAGGCGACCGAGACGCCGACCGCGGAGCCGACAGCCACGCCGGCACCGACGGAGGCCCCGTCGA
>Ga0207754_100138_pt1 | contig 46535 bp, 44 predicted proteins | sample A23E1SouthBayCA_FD_187728 | JGI IMG/M metagenome (GOLD analysis project Ga0207754, IMG submission 187728) | Aerobic enrichment media microbial communities from Eden Landing Ponds, California, USA - A23 E1 (SPAdes) | ecosystem: Environmental > Aquatic > Marine > Unclassified | place: Emeryville...
AGACGCTCTGAGCAACCGCTTCTTTGACTCACTCACCGAGCTGACAACCGCGATCGATACAGCTCTCGACCAACTCTCCATCCCAAAAGTGAGCAACTATTTCTAATCGTTACTATAGAACTAAGGAAATAGTCGAATCAGAGCACACGACTCGAGGGGACCGTCAAGTCCTGAACGTGCTTCAAGAACTCCAGCGAATGGAATACGCTAGATATGAGCAACGTGGGATGAATAAATACTGGATAGCAGACAAGCGGGAACTAGATTCGTTCTATATAAAAGAAAAAGAGTATCTAGACAAACTACTGGAGAATGAGGAATGGACCGAGCAGAAAAGAGAGTATATGCTACGAAAGCTCAGAAACAATTGCAGTCCCAAACCAGAGGGAGGAGAGTCATAGAGATAAATTGTACGAGTCCCCCTCTTTCTAGCCTATTATAATAGTATAATTATGCATTTCGTCACCTCGGCGTTGTATACCGGTTTACTGGATACGGTGAGCTCCGGTTTCTAGAAGGTGCGTTCCCCACGTTCTGATTAGTACAGATGTCGCGCGAGAGTTCCCCTAGTTAAAATTCAGAGTTGAATATGCGAATTTTCTCCGTAATATGAGCTTGTAACCTTTGGGGGGCACATAAATTCCATTCCAAGGGTTACAAGCGGATTTCCAAACGTTTGCTTTGCAAATTCGCCGTAATCCTTATACAACTGTGCGTTTAACGAGTTTCACTATGATTGCCATAGTAATTCGATGCTGCTGGCCGCATCGCACAGTACCCATCTTAGACAGGAGGGCCGAATAGTGCACAAGTCACGGTGGGACCGCTATCTCATCCGTCAGTGGACGCAGATACAGACCGACGACGAACGGCGGTACGGCAAAGACAGAGCCGACAACGGCCCGGTAGAGGACGAAGAGGCAAGAGCAGTTGAGCGATTCGAGACAAAATACCAGGAATACCAGAAACACGACGCGGACGAGGAGTTGAGTAACGTCACAACGACAGACATCAACACGGGCGAAGAACTCCCATACTACACTTGGGTCCCGTACAAGGGTCCGCGAGGAGGTCGAGGCTGGAAAAACACTCGAACCGGAAAAGTCCGCTACGAGCTCAGAAAACCGGGACCGCGGGAACCCACCTGCATCGAAGACACCAGGAAACAGGTCTGAAAAGCCGTGTTCGATATCGCACACTGAGTATCCGTTTTTGCGGTGCGTGACCGATTCGGTCAGTCACCGGTGGAGAACCCATATTCGCAATTAAAACGCGTCGCTGGTCGAAAGGCAGCCTGCTCGTTGTAATGACAGGCCCTCTCTCATCGAATCAGCATGGATACGCTTGATAGCCAAACCGGTAGAATACTAGAAATCACAGATTTCGTCGTAGGTCACAGGATGGCCAAGACTGATAGTCTCGCCCTCTCGCTCAAACAGTCCCTTGTCAATGAATCCCTCAACTCGGTCTTCTACAACAGTCCTGTCCACCCCCGTCGTGGTATGGATGTGGTCGACGACCTGTCCGAATGAGATTTGAGGCGTGTCGTGTTTCTTCCACGTCCTCTCTAAGAGACGCGGGGAATCAACAGAAAGTGTGTTCTCACCCCAAGGCAGCTTTGTAACGCCTTCACGGGTGATGTTCTCCGCCATACGCTGCCACGCGGGGACTGCTCTCTCATCAAGGTGGTCGACGCCCTCGTACCAGAGTCCGTGACCGATATCGACCGTAAGGATATCCTCCTCAATCGCTCCGTTGATGGTGTATCTTGCTGCGATGGGTGGAGCGTTTTCATTGGCAGTAATGTTTTCGAGGAGGTCTGAATACCCATGAAGGCCTCTCCGATTATCTTGATTCGGCAGGACGCTCTGCCACCACGAGTCCTGTAAGGGGGAAATCATTGGAGACCTCTCCGTGCGTCGTCGGTGGTACTAGCTGGTTGGGAACGTGTGGACGATATGACTCTATCTGATTCGTTCGTGTTTGAGTGGTCTACAGTCATTGTTTTTCCTCAGGGTGTTTGGGAGCGCTGTGGCGCTATTCGAGTCCGCTCGTCGCGATTCTAAGCGAATTGCTCAGGGTCGAAGCGTATGCCACAGCACACTACACACTACGCACACCGTTACAATAACTATTACGGCGCAATACAATATGGGTCGAATAAGCAGTCTGGGTTAGATTCACCATGTTCATTAGAATCGGCGTCATAGATTCTGCTATGACTGTTGGTCCGGAGCGAGAGCGGGGTATCCTCAGTACAAAGGACCGAAACTACCTCTCCGATAGGGCCGGAATCACTCCGAAAAGCTCGGCCGAACGAGTGGCCCGGTCCCGAATCCGAAAACGACTCTACAACGCTTTCCTGGATTTCAGCCTCCTCCTCGACGAATTAGAGGAACGTGACCGGCAGAACGTATTCGAGGACCTGCCCGATGACCAGAAGCTCCATCAAGGCATCATCGCCGCCCTCGAATTCATGTACTTAGGTCTGAAGGAGCGGAACCTCAAATTTGGAGATTACCTCGAGGAGGCCGTTACCAATGCAGAGACAAAGCTCGCCCGGAAAGAATCCGAAAACCGCGTCGACGTAGATGTAGAGTTTAACGTTGAAACGAGGCTTGTCCTCGATGAAACCCGGGATATCAGCGAATACAGCGACGAAGAAATTGGCGAGCTACTCATGAACGGCGAGATAGACGGCGAATTCGCTGCACATCTCCTGCAAGAACGGCATGACGACGGTGAGAGTAGAGATATTGCGTAACCAATGCTGAGTGTATCGGTTCAGTACCTCTGGTAAGGAATTGCCGCAGGTCTTCATCAGTCATCTTCTCACCCAGTCCTCACAGGATTCGATAGATATGACCCAGTTAGGTAGAAACGCAGTCTCAGTAGTGAGCACAGGGGCCTCCGTACAGTCTTCGACCACCGAACCCCGAATCAGTCCTTAGAACTCCCCTCCTCGTAGCCAGCTTCGTACTCCGCACGTAGCGTCTCCGACGCCTTCTTTGAAACCTTGATGACGCCCTTGTTGAATCGCCGGATAGCGATGTAGACGTACAGCAGAAGGAGATACGGCCAGAGAAACAGCCCAATGACAGCGTAGACGGCGAGTTTGAGGAATTTGTATTCTATCGGACCGATATGGAGGCCACCTTTCTGGATGCTGCGCGATTCGCCTTGCTGGTCGCTGTCTGAATCTGTCATCGTAGTCTCCCGGCCAAAGCCGTCGCTGCTTACTCGCGACGACAGTAGGACCTATTCAGAGAGACGGCTGGAACAAATATCAAACTATTTACTTGAACTGAGGGTGCGAGTTTTGTCTAATTACGTCTATGATATGAACATATTTGTAGCTCTGATTGAGTGGTTACAGTCAACATGGTAGATGCCGCCCAAATTGGCGTCGTTCAATGTAAGGAGGACGGCGATTACGACATCCTCTCGAACATCAGTCAGTCCGACATGGACGACGGAGACTTCGAGGACGCCACAGAGGCGACACAAAGCATGCTCGGTTCGCTCGCCGAAAAGAGCTTTTCAGCAAACAAGCCGACTGCTCGACTTCACGAGTTTGACTACAGCGATGTTGCCGAGGGAGATGAGCACCCCGCAAAATCACTACTGACGGAACTCAAGGACGGCGACGAGTTTGAATCCAACCTGCGTAAATTAGCCGAACGGTATCTTAGAGCGGCAAATTCGGAACCGGGAATCCTCATCGCAGTCCAGTTCGCTCACAAGGGCCACGAGTTGCTTGCGATAATCAAAGCACCATACGAGGACGTCTACGAGCCGGATGATGAGGTAGGGCTTTCCCAAATTAGTGAGATTATCGAAGACGAGCTGAAGAAGGGCGTCATCTATCCCCGAGTCAACTACTCGCTTGACGAAGCACGCCCGGACGAGGCTGGTATCTACCAGAAAAGCTACTATGCTCAGCACTGGTGGAAGTTCCTCGGGCTCCAAGATACTAAGACCAATAACGAAGTCCTGAACGAGTGGATAGTCGAAGATGTTGAGGAAGGCGACGACGAGAACCCTCTATCCGAAGCTCAGAGCGTCGATGACTTCGATGAAATCCGGCGGGACCTCGATGACGAGAAGTTGGAAGGCCAGGTTACTATCACAATCTCGGGTATTGATATTCGTGTACGCCTTCGAGACGTCCTAGAGCGTAATATCTTCCTCGTCAACGATGGGTCATACTACGTCGTCATCCCCGGAAACGAACCTAATGTCGCCGTTACGGGCCACGGTGGCGGAGACTACCGGAAAGAGGTTCTAGAGAACCTGTCTGAGTACGATTCGTTCGATGACATTCAGTAATGACCGAAATAGAAGAGCATCTCTCTCAGCTTTCCCCACTGTGGGAAGGTCAAGAGATTGTGGAAGGTCCTCGGATAATCGATATCGATAGTCCTGTCTCTAGTTTTCCCGAGGATGCGCTTAGTGGAATCCTCCAGTTAGCGCACGAAGAGGGAGCGTATTTCGATGACTTTGAAGTGACATTCCACACGGATAGAACCGGAGAGCAGCCAATTATTCAATCTGGAGGGAGCCTTCGGGTACACAACTCTGGTTTCGACACCCTGCAAAGAGCGTACGATACCGAAGACGTAGATATTCAAGACTGGCGTCGAGTCGTCGGTGACATCCTCCGTGATGACGAAGCTGGGAGATTAGCTGATTTTCTGCTTGAGTGGTCCGGAACAGCCTCGATATCCCTATACGTAGATTGTATCGTAGACAAGTCAGAGATTGGTGACCGGCTCGAAGCTGAGTTAGATAGTTTACCCTCCACCTCAGTATCCTTCTGGACAGAGGAGGAGCGGCTTCGAAGTTGGCTGAACCAGCATAGTTCAGATTACGCAACAGTCGCCGACGAGTTCTTTGAAGAACGAAATCTCCCTGTCTTTGTTTTCTACGAGGAAATCGAACCAGAGTACGAATCACTGCTTCAGTTCCACTCCGTTAGCTCCTTGCTCAACCTGGAGCCGGAAAATCTCGATTTCGACGTGAGCCAATATCGGACGCTTATGGACCGGGACCGTGATATGCTCCAAGCTGGGCCCGAACTGTCGGTAGTGTCTCCTTCGCTCTTTAGCACACCCAAGGCGAGAGATTTGTTCGCGTCTGCATTCGTGTACAGCGTCTTCGCAGGAGTCGCAAAGCGAGTGAGGTTGACTGAGGACGTCTTGGAACTCGAAATCAAAACACGACGAAAGACCATCAGTGATGAAATCGACGGGGAGACATTCACCAACGCCGTTCAAGAATATACAAGAGACGAACTAACAGCGCTCTACGAGTTCTATGAGTCGTTCGTGGAGAAGGGAACACGGGATACGTATCGAGACTTTTGGCACCGTAGTATCGTTGAGGAATGCGATTCGCTCGAGGACCTCCCTCGAAAAACGGCGCAGATTCGTGAGTTCTACACGTTCTTGGAAGAGGAGGCCATCGAGAAGAATTTCGATGACCTCAACGATGCCATCCAAGACGCCCACGTATTCACCGCCGACGTTACGAGTACTGTTTCAGAGACGACGCGTAGCCTGACTTCAGAGATACAGAAAGTGGTATTGGCGCTCCTCGGAGCGGTATTCGCTAATCTCTTTCTCGTGGTCCGGTGGTCCAACGTGGACATGGTCCTCCCGTTCTCGATATTCGTCATCTCTGGTGTTCTTCTGTTCTATTTCCCGACAATCCAAACGCGAATCGACGAACTGGATGACCTGATAAGCGAGAGCAATGATGATTTCGAAGTATACTCCGAGACGATTCAGGATTTCTCGGGCCATCTGTTCGACTTCAGCCGATTCGATGACCGCCGAGGAAGCTACGTCGAGTATGCCGAAAAGCGTCGAAAGTGGGCGGTCGAGAAGCTACAACTAGCGTTCTGGCTGCTCATCGTCGTTTGGGGAGGATTAGCGATAATCTCGATTCTCGGCTATCCGCGCTCTTCAGGACAATTTCTTATCGCAGCAGTCTCAGTAGTGATTGCAGGAATAATCTGGTTCCGACATAGGGACGCCGACTACTACCCAGAAACAATCGAGATGCGTATCATTGGGACCGTTCTTTCCCCAGCAATCAGTCTTGCAATACTCATCTTGATTGTGACTGGGATTCGTCTGTTCATCGAGCCTCTGACTGTTGGTGAAATCACATCCGGCCAAATTTTGCAGGAAGTCCTCCCGTGAGTGGTATCATCACCGTTACTCAGCGTACAGTCTTTCGCCTGCTGACCGAGTCCACCGTCCAGAGGATGACTGGTATTCAGGTTCGGGAGCGATGGGTTAGCGTCTGAGTCCCGTTACCCTCCGTACAGTCTGAGACCAACAGAGGCAGTTATCAGAGACTCACCGGTTAGAGAAATTCAGAGACCGTCTCTGTCAAGCCCGTAAAAATCTCCTCGGCTGATTCGACACTCCGACATCCTGTGATAACGACCTTACCCGTAGCGAAAAGCAGCACCACACCTTCAGCGCCCTCGGGGCGATAAATTAGACCAGGAACTGTTCCGGTTCGTACTCAGTCTTCTCGAGACCCAGCCCAATGGCGAGCGCATTCAGATTGAGGTCCTGTCCTAATTCTGCGGTACAGACGTAATTCTGGACCGTGAACCACTCGTCCTCCGGTTCCTCGATGACGTCCATATCGGAGAAGAGATTCAGGAACCGCTCTCGAAGTGCGTAGGATTCTTCCTCGGAGTCCGCGCCGGTGATGATGAATTTTCCAGTTCTGTAAACCGTTATCAGCGGCGCGTCTTCCTCGAATCGGAGGTACATCCCCGGATACTTGTCGGGGTCGTAGCGAGCGACCGGCTCACCAATATCGTCAGCGAGGCGTTCCAAGTCAAGCTCGACATCTAGAGCACCGGACGCTACGACATTTACTATCTCTACCATCCTGTCCCCCAAATCACGGATATATCTCGTTCGAGAACTCTTGTGCGGTGTCTAAACACCTGTTGGTTCCCGTTTGGATTTTTGTTCTGTAGGGACATATTGTCAAAAGAGTACTTATACCTCTGGCACAAACCGCCTGCTAATGGCGGATGCTGGGACTGGCCCCGAGGCGAAAGCTCGTGAGGAAATAGACGAGTTATTGCGGGAGGCCGGTTGGACCATTCAGGACTACAGCGAGATTGACTTAGCGGCCTCGAAGGGAGTAGCGGTTCGTGAGTTCCCTGTTGAATCTGGCGATGCAGACTATCTGCTCTTTGTCGATGAGGAAGCAGTAGGCGTAATCGAAGCCAAAAAGAAGAATATGACTCTGAGCGGGGTCGAGGTACAATCAGAGAACTACGCATCAGGTTTCCCTGACTCATATTCATACGCGAAGAACCCTCTCCCCTTTGCATACGAGAGTACGGGAGCACAGACATATTTCCGAGATACCCGTGATGAGGACCCTCGGCCCCGTCGTGTCTTTGCCTTCCACCAACCAGACACTCTCGAACGCTGGCTACGGAAGGGAAGTCTCCAATCGCGTCTGAATGATATGCCTCCTCTACAGACTCAAGGGCTCAGAGATTGCCAGGAGGACGGCATCAAAGGATTGGAAGAGTCGTTAAAGAAGGGCGACCAGAGAGCGCTCGTTCAGATGGCATCTGGTAGCGGGAAAACCTACCTCGCTGCTACTGAGGCCTATCGTCTCATCAGGCACGCGGATGCAGACAGGATACTTTTCCTAGTAGACCGGAAGAACCTCGGTAACGAGACGAAAAAGGAATTCCAGCAGTATTCACCGCCGGACGATACCCGGAAGCTGACAGAGCTTTATAATGTCCAGCACCTCACCTCGAGCGCCATCGACCCTGTATCCAAAGTATGTATCTCGACCATTCAGCGGATGTACTCGATTTTGAAGGACGAAGAGATAGACGAGGAAGTTGAGGAAATCTCGCTCTTTGAAGCGGAAGGCGAAGAAGAGACCACGAAGAATGTCTCGTACAACCCGGATATTCCTATCGAGACATTCGATTTCATCATTGCTGATGAATGCCACAGGTCAATCTATAATAAGTGGCGGCAGGTTCTGGAGTATTTCGATGCCCGCCTCATCGGGTTGACTGCAACTCCCGCGAAGGAGACCTTTGGGTTCTTTAACCAGAACCTCGTCACGGAGTATCCCTACGAACGGGCTATTGCAGACGGTGTGAACGTCGACTACGATGTGTTTCGAATTCGGACGCGGATAACAGAGATGGGGGAGCAAGTGGAGTCAGGGCACATTGTCGACGAACGAGACAAACAAACTCGTGAACGCAAATGGAAAGAACTCAGCGACGATTTCGAGTACACTCCCAGCGACCTTGATACTGAGGTCGTCGCCGAAGACCAGATACGCACTATCGTCCGTACATTCCGTGATAACCTGCCGCAAATGTTCCCCGAGAGGGAGAGAAAAGGCGATACGCTGAAGCACGTCCCGAAAACGGTCGTATTTGCCAAGGACGACTCGCACGCCGAGGATATCACTCGGATAATACGTGAGGTGTTCGGTCGGGGAAGTGAGTTCTGCAAGAAAATAACGTACAAAACGACCGGAAAGGACCCACACGACCTTATTTCGGAATTCCGGAACTCGTACAACCCCCGTATCGCTGTCTCAGTAGATATGATTTCGACCGGGACCGACATCAAGCCGATTGAGTGCTTGCTGTTCATGCGGAATATCCAGTCGCGCACGTATTTTGAGCAAATGAAGGGGCGTGGCACTCGTACCATCGACCAAAACGACCTTCGGTCAGTTACGCCGGATGCTCAAGGAAAGGACCGATTCATTGTCGTCGACTCTGTTGGGGTCTGCGAGCGCGAAAAGACGGACTCCAGGTCTCTAAACCGAAGCAAGAGCGTTCCCTTCGAAAAGTTAGTCGAGAAGGTGGCGGATGGTAAGCGCGATGAAGATACAATCGAGACGCTTGCTAGCCGCCTGTCCCGGAGACAAAATCGGTGGACAGAAAGCCAAATTGAATCCGTCGAAGAGATTGCAGATGAGGAGTTCAATACCCTCATAAACGAGTTACTCGATGCTGTTGACCCTGACTTACATCTCGAAAAAGCCCGCGAGAGGTTCGATGTTGAAGACCCGAGCGAAGAGCAAATCGCAGAAGTGCGTGAGGAACTTGTCGAGGACTCCTGTGCTATCTTCGAGGATGAAGACTTCCGTAAGCGATTGCTGGAGGTCGACAAGCAGCAAAAGCAAATCATCGACACAGTCAATCCAGACAAAGTCATCGAGGCTGACTTCGATAAAGAGGCAAGAGAGCAGGCCGAGATGGTCGTCGATACGTTTGAAGAGTTCATCGAAGAAAATAAAGATGAAATCACGGCGTTAGAGGTTCTATTGAACCAGCGCTACGGGGAGGAGAAGCTGGGTTATGAGGAAGTGCGAGAGTTGGCCGAGGCAATCGAGAAACCCCCATACAACCTAACGACCGACCGGGTTTGGAGTGCGTATGAACAGCTTGAGGAGACGAATGAAGGGAATGCTCGACCGGAGCGCGTCCTAACAGACATAATTTCTCTCGTCCGGTACGAACTTGAGAAGGACAATGCGCTCAAACCGTACTCGGAACGTGTAGACCAGAGATTTGAGGAGTGGCTTGATGAGCAGGGAAGAGACGAGTTCACTGATGAGCAACTGGAATGGTTACGTATGATTAAGGACCACATCGCCACTTCCATGGAGATAGAGAAGGAGGATTTGCAAAGAGTGCCGTTTAACAATCGCGGTGGAGTCGTACGAGCTAGTGAGCTATTCGGTAGTGAACTTGACACGCTACTGAATGAACTAAATCAGGAGTTGGTAGGATGAATTATCCATCTAATTGGGAACTCAAAGAGCTGAGAGAAGTCGGCGATTGGCATACAGGGAATACCCCTCGTCGCTCCAATTCAGAGTATTGGGGCGGGTCTATTCTATGGGTATCGCCGAAGGAAATGAAGACGGATAGAATCACAGATACTGAAGATAAAATGACGGAGAAGGCGCTCGAAGAGACGAATTCCCAAATCTTCCCCGAAGGGACACTTGTTATGGTTACTCGAAGTGGGATTCTTGAACACTCCTTCCCCGTCGCCATCAACGAGAAGCCAGTTACGATAAATCAGGACCTGAAAGCGTTCGTTCCGTCTGATTCGGTCCTGTCCGAGTATCTCTATTATAATCTCGTAGCCCATTCTAACGACATCCTCCGAGAGTGCTCGAAGGATGGAACCACTGTCGCGAGTATCAATTCGGACGCACTCTATTCGTACGAAGTCCCAATCGCACCACTTGATGAGCAGAGACGTATTGTCGATAAAATCGAGCAGTACTTCTCAAAGCTCGATGCTGGTGTTTCTGAATTAGAGGAAGCAGAGCAAAGGCTAGACCGGTATCAAGGGGCGGTAATGCAAACTGCGATGGAGGGAGAGTTGACTGAGGTGTGGCGGAGCAAGAATCAACCTGAGCTGAGAAATGCCGATAAAAGCTCTATTGATGTATCTGAAATCGATTACATCCCTCAAATACCGTCTTCCTGGAGATGGGTTCGCTTTAAATCTGTTCTCCGGGAGAAACTACGGAACGGCCACTCTGCAAAGAAAGCGAACGAAGGAATTAGAACATTAACCTTGACAGCAGTCACAGAGAGAGATTTCTCAGAAGAGAACACGAAGATAACTGAAGCCGACCCAGAAAAGGTAGAGGACCTTTGGCTTGAATCCGGGGATTTGCTAATTGAGAGGTCAAATACCGAGGAGTATGTTGGACTTCCGGCTGTGTATCGTGGCGAGGAGAACTATGCCATATATCCTGATTTGATGATACGAGCGCGGCTAGATGAAAATCTTGTAATCCCCGAGTTTGCCGATTATATGTTACTTTCACCCGCTTTGAGGAGCTATCTAAGGAACAAGTCTAAGGGAACGTCCGGGAGCATGTCGAAAATCAATCAAACACATCTCAAGGAGATGCCTTTCCCCTTAGCACCACTAGACGAACAGAGAAAAATCGTAGAGAGGTTAGACCAAATTACCTCCGTTGTTAGCGGGACAACTGAGAACGTCAGCACAGAACTAGAACGAGCAGAAAATCTGAGGCATGCAATCCTGAAGAAGGCATTTGAGGGAGGTTTGTTATCCTCTACTGAGGATGATATCGCGGTCGAAGGGATAGAACACCCTCACTCTCAAAGTGAAGACGGAGACAATATGAAACAAGCAACAATAACGGAGGTTACGAAGAATGCCGAATAATTCAAAAGAGCTAGTCGACAAGCTGTGGGCCTTCTGTGACGTACTACGTGACGATGGCGTCAGTTACGGTGACTATGTAGAGCAGCTCACCTATCTTCTATTTCTCAAAATGGAACAGGAGCAGTCCGAATACCTCGATAAGGACTCAGAAATTCCAGAGGAATACTCCTGGTCGAAACTAGTTCAGAAGGAAGGAGCGGAGCTTGAAACCCATTACCGGCGTACTCTTCAAGCTCTTTCCGATGAAGGGGGGATGGTTGGTCTAATCTTCAGGAAATCCCAGAATCGGATTCAGGACCCGGCAAAGCTCAACCGTCTAATTAATCTCATTGATGAGGAGACGTGGATTGGTTTGGATGTCGACGTTAAAGGTGAAATCTACGAGGGGCTCTTAGAGAAGAACGCAGAGGACACAAAGAGCGGTGCTGGACAATATTTCACGCCCAGACCCGTTATTAAGGCTCTGGTCGATGTTATGGAGCCAGAGCCTGGAGATGAGATATGTGACCCTGCCTCCGGTACTGGAGGGTTCTTTCTTGCGGCCTACGATTATATCGCCGACGAGTATGACTTAGATAAAGACCAAAAGGAGGCCCTTCAGCACGATACTTTCCGGGGATGGGAAATCGTCGATAACACCGCCCGACTTTGCCTTATGAATCTGCACCTTCACGGGATTGAGGGAGGACCCAATTCCCGCGCAGAGGGAGTAGAAGGAGACGCGCCCATTACGGTTGATGATAGTCTGATTTCCGACCCCGGCGAGCGGTTTGATATGGTTTTGACGAATCCGCCATTCGGTAAGAAAAGCAGTTACACCGTTATGGCGGATGACGGGTCGACTAAGAAGGAAAAACAGACTTACGAGCGAGACGACTTCTGGGTCACCACTTCCAACAAGCAACTCAACTTCGTTCAGCATATCACGACGCTGATGAAGGTGAATGGGAGTGCCGCGGTGGTTGTCCCTGATAACGTTCTCTTCGAAGGTGGTGACGGCGAGACTGTACGGCGCAAGCTGCTTGAAGACTTTGACCTGCACACTATCCTTCGGCTTCCTACGGGGATATTCTACGCAAGCGGGGTCAAAGCGAACGTCATATTCCTCGAGAAAAAGCCGGCGAGCGAAGAGGCGCATACGGATGAGGTCTGGTATTACGACTTACGCACTAACAAGCACTTCACACTCAAGCGGAATCCGATAACGTACGAGGACTTCGAGGATTTCATTGAGTGCTACAAACCCGGCAATCGTGAGGAACGAGAAGAGACGGAACGATTCAAAAAATACGATTACGAGGAACTCATTGAACGGGATAACGTCAGTCTCGACGTTTCCTGGATAGAAGACGATAGCCTCCAGAATGTCGAGGACCTCCCGGAACCCGAAGTCTTAGCCACAGACATCACTGAGAATCTCGAAGCTGCTCTGGACCAGTTCCAGCAAGTCCAAAGTGAATTAGAGAGCAGCGACTAAACCAACATCACCGTTTTGTCTGAGGGGCGAATTTAGAAACTCGCTGCGTGTCAGGCGTCACTCCCCTCTTGCTTCACCCTAGGAACGAGTGAGCATTTCCGCGGAATTAGTGGTTCTGAGTCTGAATTACAGAAGCCAAGGGAAGAATCCTCAGTAATAGGTCGATTGCGCTATCTCGTATGCGTCTGCTGTCTGCAACCTATGATTCTCTCATTAGCAGGAGGAAATGAAGAGTCGGTAATAGTTCGGCCTCGGCACTCATAGGGCTCGTCACCGCACGGGAGCCACCCCGGGCTCGGCCCGGTGCACTCGTCATCGGCCACCGTGACGTATCGCGGCGGCGCGTAAAACGCCACCGTCGCGCGCGCGGCGCAACCGTAATCCCGGCCCGGGACGACGAGTCGATATGACCGTTTCGCGGACCGTCGAACTGGAGGGCCACATCATCGACTCGGGGACGATGCAGCGCTGCTTCGAGGTGATCATGGACCTCGGCGGGGATTTCGACGTGGAGGCGTTCGACGTCGGGCAGGCGAAGGACGAGGAGTCCTACGCGCGACTACGGGTGCTCGCGCCGGACGACGCGACCCTGCAGTCGATCGTCCACGAACTCCACCAGTCGGGGGTGAACCCGGCGGATCCGGAGGACGCGACGTTGACGCCCGCGCCCGCGGATCGCGTCGTGCCGGCGGGGTTTTACTCGACGACGAACCACCCGACGGACGTGCGCGTCGGCGGCGAGTGGATCGAGGTGGCGGACATCGAGATGGACTGTGCGATCGTCGTCGAGGACCCGGACGGCGAGCCAACGGCGCGCACGCAGGTCCTGAACGGGATCGAGGCGGACGACCTGGTGGTGACCGGCGAGGCGGGCATCCGCGTCCGGCCGCCGGATCGGCCGCGGGACGACTCGGGCGCGTTCGGCTTCATGCGCGGCGGCGTCTCCGCGGAGCGGCCCTCGAAGTCGCGAATTCGGAAGGTCGCGGAGGCGATCGCGACGGTGAAGGCTGATGGCGGGAACGTCCTCGTCGTCGCCGGCCCGGCCGTCATCCACTCCGGCGCGGGCGACGCGCTCGCCGAACTCGTCCGCGAGGGGTACGTGGACGCGCTCTCCGCCGGCAACGGCTTCGCCACGCACGACATCGAGCGCGGGCTCTACGGAACGAGCCTCGGCATGAACATCGAGACCCTAGAGCACCCCCGGAAGGGGCACAAACACCACATCTACACGATCAGTGAGATCGTGCGCGCGGGCGGGATCGCCGAGGCGGTCGACGAGGGACTCGTCACGGAGGGCGTGATGTACGAGTGCGTGGAGAACGACGTCGATTACGTCCTCGCGGGGTCGATCCGCGACGACGGGCCACTCCCCGACACGATCACGGACACGGTGGAGGCGCAAAACGAGATCAGACGCCAAGCGCACGAGGCGGACATGGTCGTGATGCTCTCGACGCTGCTGCACTCCGTCGCGGTCGGGAACTGCCTGCCCTCCTCAACGCGCGTCGTCTGCGTCGACATCAACCCCGCAACGGTCACGCAACTCCTGGATCGCGGGAGCGCGCAGGCAGTCGGTCTCGTCACCGACGTCGGGACGTTCGTGCCAACGCTGGCCGACGAGTTACTGGGTGACGACTAGGCGCGGCCGAAGCCACGTGAAACGGGAGAGAGGGCCGTTAGTCGTCGTCCTCGGCGTCGCCGGGCGTCGCCGCGACGCCTTCCTCGGCGTGGTCGTCGGCGCGCGGGAACTCGCCGATGGTGTCGTCGCGGAAGGCCTCCTCGTCGAACTCGTAGTCCGCGTCGAAGAAGTCCATGACCGTGTGGGTGTCGCGCATGGCGTTCTTCAGACAGGTCGAGGCTCCCGGGGAGGGCGTGATGTTGAAGATGACGTCGTCGCCGACGATCTTCGCCTCACCCATGTCGAGGGAGTAGGTCTCCGTGTTGACGATCTGCGGGCGGACACCGCCGTATCCTTCCGCACGCTGGATGTCGTCGAGTTCCATCGTCGGGACGACCTTCTGGACGTCCGGGAGGAAGGCCCGCCGGCCGACCTCGGGGAGGTCGTAGATCAGGTTCTGAATGACGAACGGGAAGAGGATGCGGTCCGCGAGGATGTTCCCGTAACTGAGGAAGGAGGGGAGATTCAGCCCGAAGACATCGAGGAAGTCCGCGACGGTCCCGAGGCGACCGCGTTCGAGCGTCGGGACGACCTTCGCGGTCGGACCGAAGCGCGTGATCGAGTCGTCGTGGACGTCCGCGTCGCCGTGGACCGCGGCGAACGGGAGCTTCTTCATCTGGAGGGTGTAGACCTTCCCGTTCAGCGGGCCGTCCTCGGCGAGGAAGAAGCTCCCCGCGACGGGGAGGAGCGCGAGGTTCTCACCGTATCCCATCTCCTTTGCGATCTGGAGGCTGTGCGAGCCCGCGGCGACGACCGCAACCTCGCAGTCGAAGGGACCCTCGTCGGTCGTGAGCGTGTAGCCCCGCGTGGTCTCGGTGATGTCCTCGACCTCGGTGTCGAGGAAGACGTCGACGCCGTCCTCCGATTTTGCGGCCTCGACGAAGGATTGGGCGGTCGCGCCGTAGTCGACGACGTAGCCGTCGGGCGTCTGGAGCGCGAGCAGGTCGTCGTCGGGGTCGCGGCCCTCGACGACCTTCGGTTCGACCTCCGCGATTTCCTCGCGGTCGATCGGACGGAGCTTCGGGTAGAGGTCGCCGAACCCCTCCTCATGGTAGCGCTCCTCCAAGCTCTCGACTTCCTCGTTGCCGACGCCGAGCACCATCTTCGAGCGCTTCGAGTGCATCTCGCGCTCCTCGTCGTGGTTCTCGAGGTAGCCGGCGAGGAGCTCGGCGCCCTCCTTGACCTCCTCGGCCTTCTCCAGGGTGTAGTTCGTCTCGATGTCCCCGAAGTGGAGCGTCTGGGAGTTGTTCGTGTGGTGGGAGTTGATCGCCGCGATCTCGTCTTCTTTCTCCACGAGCGCGACCGACTCGATGTCGGTGAACTTCGCGACCGTGTAGAGAAGTGATGCGCCACTGATTCCGCCGCCGACGATGACTAAGTCGTACTCTCCGGACATGGTTAGATGTGGGTCGGGCTATCTCTGTGCTCTCGCTCCACCCGCTTAACTCATGTTCTATCGGCGCGTCAGCGCCCGACGACCGTCGAATCTTGGGTTCGACGGTCGTGTAAGAATCGGCGAGTCGCGGACGGGGTGCGCTCGGTTCGCGCGGCTGAAGGCCGTCGCTTGCGGAAGTCGTGTACGACAAAACGAAAGTTGCTGCGTCGCCCGGGGGCGACGGTGTGAACGGACTTACGAGCGGACGACGTTCGTCGCGCGCGGGCCCTTCGGGGCATCCTCGATTTCGAAGTCGATCTCGGTCCCCTCGGTGAGGTCCTCGCCGCCGACGTCTTCCATGTGGAAGAACACGTCCTCGTCCGCGTCGTCAGTCTCGATGAAACCGTAGCCGCCCGTGTCGTTGAAGAAGTCAACCGTACCGTGTGCCATTACAAATAGACAAACGCCCGGTACAGGGATAAGTCCTGCGTGACTATCGTTCACTCACCGCTATCGGGTCGACGGATGACCATTCACGACCGCGTTCGGCGAATAGCCGACGATCCCGACATCGATAGTCGCGGGAACACGTGGAGCGCGGGACGATCACCGGTTCTTTGGGCGTTCGCGTCCGGTCTCACTCGATGCGCTCGCGCGTCGCCGCCGTGACGAGCGGGAGGGTGATCGTCGCGTCGCCGACGACCGTCGCGTTCGCCGCGCTCGGCTTGAGCTTCCCCCACGAACGCGCTTCGTCGAGCGACGCACCCGACAGCCCGCCGGTGTCCGTCGAATCCATCGTCAACTGGACCGCGTAGTCGTATGCCTCGGGGACGACGAGCATCGTCTGGAGGACGTAGTTCTTCGGGACGCCGCCGCCGACGACCATCGCGCCCGCGCGCTCCGCGTCGAACGCGATGTCCGTGAGGTGCGTCATGTCCGAGAGCGCGTCAAGCGTGAAGTCGGACGTCTGCGAGTACATCCACGCCTGCAGACCGAGGACGGAGTCCTGGATCGCAGGGACGTAGATCGGGACGTCGTTCTCGTAGGCCGCGGCGGCGATCCCCGCGCCCTCCTCGATATCCGCCGCCGCGTTGCGCTCACTGTTCGCCTTCCCGAGTGCCTCGGTGAACTCTTGGATCGACACCGTTCGCTCGATCGTCGGGAAGACGTGCTCGCGGAGGTGGGACTCGAAGAGTGCGAAATGCTCCTGGGGGAGGTAGACGTTGTAGATCCGATCGACCTGCTCCTCGCGTAGCGACTCGTCGTAATCGCGCTCGCTCATCCCGAGGTGTTCGTCGTCGGCGCTCATGCGGTGGTCGTCGGGGCCCGCGTGGCCATGGTGGTGTTTCCCACCGATGGCCTCGATCGTGTCGTGGGTCAGATTCGCGCCCGTCGTGACGAGCACGTCGATGTGACCATCGCGGATGAGGTCCGCGACGATCCTCCGCATCCCCGTCGGCACCATCGCGCCCGCGAGGCCGAAGAAGTTCGTCACGTCGTCCTGGCCGAGCATTTCGGCGTAGACGTCGACGGCGTGTGAGACGTCCGCCGCGCCGATCCCCGCGTTCCCGTACTGCTCGACGAGTTCGCCGACCGTCATACCGCTGCGGACGTCGGCGTGCCCGATCGGGTCGTGATCGAACTCCTCACGCTCGGGCGTTTCGTGGCCCTGTTCGTCGTGTCCATCGTCATGTTCGTCGCCGTGCTCGTCGTGATCGCTCATGACGGGCATGAGGGGCGACGACGCTTTGAATGACCCGACTCAGATCCCGGTCGGCACGTCGAGATACGTCGTCTCGACGCCCCACGATTCGGCGAGAGCCATGAGCGAGCGCACCCCGAACGTCTCCGTCCCGTAATGCGTTCCGCAGAAGACGTTGATCCCCGCCTCCTTCGCCTCGTGGTACGTCTTCCCCTTCGGCTCGCCCGTCACGAACGCGTCGACGCCCGCCGCGACGGCCTCGTCGAGGAAGTCCGCGCCCGCGCCCGTCAGGACTGCGACGTCCTCGATCGTCTCCGGGCCGAAATCGAGACAGCGCACGCCCGTCCCGCCGTGATCGAGTTCGTCGTCGAGGAGCGCATGGACGTCAGCGCGCGCGAGCGCATCGGCGCTCCCCCGGAGACCGACCGTCTCCGGGCCGACCGACCCGAACCCCTCGACGTCGGTGAGGCCGAGGAGGTCCGCGATTCCCGCTGCGTTCCCGAGCTCCGGGTGGCCGTCCAAGGGGAGGTGGGAGACGTAGAGCGCGACGTCGTGCTCGATCAGTGGCGCGATCCGATCGTACTGGTGCCCGGTGACGCGCTCGATGCCGCCCCACGAGAAGCCGTGGTGGGTCACGAGGAGGTCCGCACCCGCGTCGGCGGCCGCCGCGGCCGTCTCCGCGACCGCGTCGACGGCGAACGCGACGTGCTCGATCTCACGTGCGTCGGGACCGACCTGCAGGCCGTTCGCGGAGGCGTCCACGTCCGCGTACGCGTCCGTCCGGAGTCGTTCGTCGTAGCGCGAGACGATCTCGGAGAGATCCATATCCGAAGGCGAACGCCCGACGACAAGAAAGTGGGAGTTCAAGCGTGAGGACGGGGCCACGCCGGGACGTGTTCTGAGAGTTGCTCGTCGGCGGCCGCCGCGAAACGGTGGCGTGGCCCCCGGTGAGACGCGAGATGCCACCCGTTCGCCCTACTTCCCGTCGTCTCTTACCGACTCGTCCTCGGCCGACGCGTTCCCGTCCGCCGCCGCGTGCGCGAAGACGAAGTCGCGGAGGAGTTTCGCCGCCAGCGTCGCCGCCTGCCCGTCGTCGCGGTCGTTCACCTCCACGACGTCGACGCCCGACGCGTGCGGCGCGACAGCGCGCACGACGTCGCGGAGCTCGCTCGACGTCAGCCCGTACGGCTCGGGTGTGCCGGTACCGGGCGCGTACGCCGGGTCGGCAGCGTCCACGTCGACCGAGAGGTAGACCTCTCGGTCGACGAGATCGGTCGGCGGCGTCCAGTCGGCAACGGCCGCCGGCTCGACGACGGTCACGTCGTCCGCCTCGGCGCGGGCCCACTCCGCCTCGCTCCCGGAGCGCGCTCCGATGATCACGGCCTCGTCGGCAGTATCGAGGGCGTGGCGCGTCACCGTCGCGTGACTCCACGGATCACCGTCGTACGCTTCCCGCAGATCGAGGTGGGCGTCGCAGACGACCACGACCTCGGGGTCAATCGCGCGTATCGGGCCGAGGGACACCGTGTGCTCGCCGCCGATCACGAGCGGGATCGCGCCGTCGCGGACGACCTCGCGGCAGACGCTGGCGAGGTAGTCGCAGTACTCCTCAGAGTCGGTCCACGCGTGGACGTCGCCCCGATCGGCGACGCCGAGGGTCGAAAAGGATTGGTCGGTCGCGCGGTCGTAATCTTCGAACGTCCCGGCGAACCGACGGACGCGTTCCGGACCGAAACGCGCCCCAGGTCGAAAGGACGTGGAGACGTCGAGCGGCGCGCCGACGACCGTGTATGCGGGAGCAGAGGGGTCCGCCGTCGCGCCGGGGAACATCCGATTACTGGAGGACCTTGCGCTTTCCCTCCCACTCGAGGTACTCGATTTCGTCGTCGGGGTTAACCTCGACGTCGCTGGGGATCTCCATCGTCACGGTCTCGTAGGTCTCGAGGTCCATGACTTGGACGACGGTGTCGGATTCCTTGGAGACGATCTGACCGCCCTTCCGGTCGATGATCGGCACCCAGATCTTCGCGTCGACCGGCTGGCTGAGCGAACGACGCTTCCCGTCGAAGACCCCGCGGGCCTCGATGCGGGCCTTCGCGCTGCCGTGCTTCCCAGGCTTGGCGGTCGAGTAGCCATCGATCTTACACGCGGCGTCCTCGACGATGACGTAGTTGCCTTCCTGGAGGTCACGGACTTCCTTCTGCTCTTTCGCCATGCTCTCGGATTCTCGCCTGCCGGGTATAAACGGTTTGGAACGCGCCAGCGGCCCCGTCAGCGCTCACCACGCCCGGCGGCGAGACCGGTCGCGGCCCGTCCACCGCGACGCCGGTGAAACGACCGCCAACAGAGGAGCCCGACCCCGAGCGTCCCGACACCAACGACGAGCGCCGCGGTATCGGCCGCCGCGACGTACAACAGCCCCGTCGAGACGGCGCCAGCGCCGAACAACAGACCGGTGACGAGGCGCTTGGCGAGGGCGTCGAGCGACCCCGTCGAGTCCTCGACTGCCGCCTCGACGTAGAAGTCGTCGCGGTCGATCCGGTCGAGCGCGCGTTCGAGCTTCGGCGCGAGGTGCAGCGAGGAGCGCGCCGACGCGGCGAGCTGATCGCCCGTCCCGGTGATGAGCTCCCGGGCACCGCGCTCGTAATACCCCTGCTCGCCGAGGTAGTCGGTGGCGACGGAGACGAAGTCGAAGTCGGGATCGAGCGTGAGACAAACACCTTCGACGACGGTGGCGACGCGGAGAACGAGCGCGAGGTTCGGCGGGAGGCGAAGTGGAAACTCGTACATCGTATCCTCGACCTTCGAGACGATCTGTTGGACGCGGTACTGCTCGACGTCCTCGCCACGCGCGTCCGCGATGGCGAGTTCCATCACCTCCGCCATCGTCGCGCGGTCGGCCTCGGGGCTCAGCGTCCCCATGTCGATGAGCGTATCGAGGATGGCCTCGATGTCCTGGTTGGCCACGGCGACGTAGAAGTCGACGATGTGGTCCTGTATCTCCTCGTCGACCCGCCCGCTCATGCCGAAATCGTAGAAGACGATGGTGCCATCGTCCTGCACGGCGAGGTTCCCCGGGTGTGGGTCCGCGTGGAAGACGCCGTCGGTGACGATCATCTGGAGGTAGGTGCGCTCCAGCGACTCCGCGACTGCGTGCCGGTCGATGTCGTGGCGCTCGAGTTCGGCGGTGTCGCTGATCTTCGTCCCGGGGACGTAGCGCATCGTCAACACGCGCTCGCCCGAGCGCTCCTCGTACACCTCGGGGATGACGACGTCGGGGTCATCGACGAAGTTCGCGCGGATCTCCGCGAGCATCGTCGCCTCGCGGGAGTAATCCATCTCCTGGCGGAGCGTCGTGGAGAACTCGTTGGCGACGTTCCGGAGGCTGAACGCCCGAGCGTCGTCCACGAAGAAAAGGAGCACGGGGAGGAGCCACTGGATCGCGCGGAGGTCAGCCTCGATGAGGGCTTCGATAGCCGGGCGACGGACCTTGACGGCGACGCGTTCGCCCTCGTAGGTCGCGGTGTACACCTGTCCGAGGCTCGCGCCGCTGATCGCCTCGGTATCGAAGTCCTCGAACGCCTCCCCGACGGGGCCGACTTCGTCCTCCAACACCTCGCGAGCGTCGTCCCAGTCGGCCGGTGGCACCCGATCCTGTAGCTGGGTGAGTTCTTCGACGTACACCGGCGGGAGGACGTCCGGGCGCGTCGAGAGCAGTTGGCCGAGTTTGATGAACGTCGGCCCGAGCGTGAGGAGGTTGTCGACGAGTCGCTCGGCACGCCGGCGCTGTCGCTCCGTCGAGACGCGACGGCGGCCGCCGAAGAGGAGAAAGCGGCGCCGGTCGCGCGCGTACGACCAGACGAGCGGGAGGAACCGCCAGCAGACGACGACGAACCGCCAGTAAGCGCGCAGCGACGCCACGCTACTCCTCGACGGGGACGGTGGTGGCCTGCCCGTCGGCTTTCGGGATCGTCACGTCGAGTTCGCCGGCGTCGAGCGTCGCCGTCGCCCCGTCGCCGACCGCGTTCGGCGGGAGCGGGACGTCGAACTCGATGAAGAGCGGGCGTTCCTCGCGCTCGTAGCGGAACCCCTCGGGAACGTCCTTGCCGCGGCGGGCGTCGACGTGGAGTCGACAGGGGTGGACGTCGAGCGTGAGGTCGTCAGCGGTGACGCCCGGGAGGTCGAAGACGAGCCGGTATGCGTCGTCGCTCTCCAAGAGGTCGACGAAGACGGCGTCAGGGAGTTCCCGGAGCGCCTCGCGGAGCCGATTCATACCCGCTCGTTGGGATGCCGGGTCGAAAAAGGCGGTGGTCGAACGGGCGTTACGCGAGGACAGACGCTATCGTGGCGCCGAGCGCCGAACGCGCGTCAGCGAGCGACGGGAAGACGGCCGACGCGTGCGCGTTCGCATTGCCGTTACCGTTCGCTCCGGCGTTGCCGTTCGCCCCAGCATTGCCATTCGCACCGGCGTTGCCGTTCGTGCCGGCGTCGTTCGAAGCGGAGCCGCGCTCGTTCACGTCACCGTCACCGTCACCGTCGTCGGCGTCGCCCTCGGACACACCGCTACCGGCGTGCACGCCGGACTCCGCGGACGCGCCGGCGTCCGTGTCGCCGTCATCCGTTTCGTCGGCGTTCGACTGTCCGTGTCCATCGGCGCTCGGCTGGCCGCGGTCCGACGCGTTCGACTGACCGTGCTCGTCGGCGTGACCGTGTGCGGACGCGTTCGCCGATGCGTTCGCGTGACCGTTCGCAGACGCGTTCGATTGACCACGCTCGTCGGCGTTGCCGCGTTCCGACGCGTTCACGGGGCCGTTCGCGTGACCGTTCGCAGACGCGTTGGCCTCGCCGCCGACGACGCCACTAACTGCGGCCCCGAGATTCGACACGTCACCGCTCAGGAACGCGTTGATGAGCCCGTGGATCGACGAGACGTGATCGGGCGTCTGCGCCGGCATGTCGGTCGGAGGGCCAGTACTCGCGTTCGTCTCGTTGGTGGTCGTCGTTTCAGTCTCGTTGGTGGTCGTCTCGTTCGCAGTCGTCGTTTCGGTCTCGTTGGTGGTCGTCTCGTTCGCAGTCGTCGTTTCGGTCTTGTTGGTGGTCGTCTCGTTCACCGTCGCGTTCGCGGCGACGGTCACGTTTCCGGTCGCGTTCGTGGCGGCCGCGGCGTGGCCGCCGCCGATCGCATCCGTGGTGGATCCCACACTGGTTCCGACGGTCGCCGCGCTCGCGCCGCCCGCGGTGACGAGCAGCGCGACGAGCGCGACGGTGCCGAGTTTGGTGAGCGTCATTGGTTGTGCCTCCACCCGGGTCGTGTGCCCAGCGGGTATTGAACGGTGGTGACCGTCACGGGCGGTTTGAGCGCCATTTAACCCGATTTAACTCGGGTTTACCGATCGGCTGCTTGGGTGATCCCGGGCCTTTTCGGCCGGCGGGTCCTACCCGTCCCCATGACCGACGCACACGACCGCCGGCGCGCCGGGTTCAAACAGCGGACCCGAGTGACCGAGGCCCGCGAGGCGCTCCGCGAGGCCGTCACGACCCACGGGCGGACGGCGACCGTCCCGGTCGCGCGCGCGGCCGGCCGGACCCTCGCCGCCCCGACTCGTGCCGTCCGTGCCGTCCCGGGCTACGAGCGCGCGGCGATGGACGGCTACGCGGTGCGCGCCGCGGACACCGTCGGCGCCAGCGAGCGCGACCCGGCGGTCCTACGGGCGGCCGAGGAGATGGAACCGAACGCCGCTGTCCGCGTCCACACTGGGAGTGAACTCCCCGACGGCGCGGACGCCGTCGTGATGATCGAGGACGTCGCGGAGTACGGCGACGACGTTGAGGTGCTGGACAGCGCCGCAGTCGGGGAGAACGTCGGTCCGCCCGACGAGGACGTCGCGGCCGACCAGCGCCTCCACGACGTCGGCCACCGGCTCCGCCCCTCCGATCTCGGGCTGTTGAAGGCGAGCGGCGTCCGCGAGGTCGACGTGTACGAACCGCCGACGGTCGCGGTGGTTCCGACGGGCGAAGAGCTCGTCCAAGACGACCCCGCCCCGGGCGAGATGATCGAGACGAACGGCCTCACGGTCTCGCGGCTCGTCGAATCGTGGGGCGGGACGGCGCGCTATCGAGAGATCGTGACGGACGACGCCGACGCACTCCGGGATGCCATCACCGGCGACCTCGATGCGGACGTCGTCGTCACCACCGGCGGGTCGAGCGTCGGCGAGCGCGACCTGACGCCGGACGTCGTCGCCGACCTCGGTGAGTTGCTTTTCCACGGCGTCGCGCTCAAGCCCGGCCACCCGGTCGCGGCCGGCGTCGTCGACGAGACGCCCGTGCTCTGTCTGCCGGGCTACCCCGTCGCCTGCATCGTCAACGCCGTCCAGTTCCTCCGGCCGGCCCTCAAGCACGCCGGCGGGATGCCAGTCCCAGCGTTCCCGAGCGTCGAAGCGACGCTGACGGGGAAGCTCCGGAGCGAGCCGGGTGTGCGGACGTACGCACGGGTGAGGCTCGACGAGTCCGGGGAGGAGGACCGAGCGCACGCCGAGCCGGTGCACACGAGCGGGTCGGGAGTGCTCTCGACGGTCGCACTCGCCGACGGCTGGGTCGTGATCCCCGAGTCCGTCGAGGGATACGCGGCCGGTGAAACCGTCACCGTCGAGCAGTGGGAGGTGGAGCCGTGAGCCCGGCGCGCCGGCGACACACGGAGGGAGAGCGATGACGGACCGCAAGGAGTTCCGCGACCTCGCCTCGCCCGAGGAGGCCCATGAGGTCGTCTCGTCGCTCGACATCGCGCCCGAACCCGAGACCGTGCCGCTCGACGACTGTCGCGGGCGGGTGCTCGCCGAGCGTGTCGACGCGGGGATCGACGTGCCGGGGTTCGATCGGGCGTCGATGGACGGCTACGCGGTGCGCGCCGCGGACACCGTCGGCGCCAGCGAGCGCGACCCCGTCGTGCTCCCGCGCGTCGGAACCGTCCACGCGGGCGCGGCCCCGGACGTCGATGTCGAATCGGGCGAGTGCGTCGAGATATCCACGGGCGCCGTCCTCCCCGCGGGCGCGGACGCCGTCGTGCCCGTCGAGCGAACGCACGAGGTCGACGGCGAGAGCGAAATCGCGTTCGAGACGGCGGTCGCGCCCGGCGACAGCGTGATGGCTGCGGGCGCGGACGTCGCCGCGGGCGAGCGCGCTCTCGGTCCCGGGACCGAGATAACGCCGCGCGAGATCGGCCTGCTCTCCGCGCTCGGCGTCGCCGAGGTGCCCGTGCGTGGGACGCCGACGGTCGGCGTCGTCTCGACCGGCGACGAACTCGTCCGACCGGGCGACTCGCTCGATCACCGCGCCGGCGAGATCCACGACGTCAACAGCTACACGATCGCCGCGGCCGTCGAAGAGGCGGGCGGCGAAGCCGTCCTCTACCCGCACGCGGGCGACGACTACGACGAACTCGAACGCCAACTCCGCGCGGCGGCCGACGACTGCGACCTCGTCCTGAGTTCGGGCTCAACCTCCGCCTCCGCCGTAGACGTCGTCTACCGCGTCATCGAGGAGCGCGGTGACCTCCTCTTGCACGGCGTGTCGATCAAGCCCGGGAAGCCGATGCTCGTCGGCCGCCTCGGCGGCGCCGCGTACGTCGGGCTCCCCGGTTATCCCGTCTCGGCGCTCACGATCTTCCGGACGTTCGTCGCGCCCGCGATCCGCGAGGCCGCCGGTCGCCCGGAGCGCGAGCGCGCGACCGTCACGGGCCGCCTCGCGGACGGGGAGCGCTACGGCCAGGGCCGCACGCGACTCATGCCGGTCGGCCTCGTCACGGACGGTGCGGGCGAGACGCTCGTCTACCCCGTCGACAAGGGAAGCGGCGCGACGACGTCGCTCGTCGACGCGGACGGTGTCGTCGAAGTCGACGCCGATACGGACTATCTCGCGTCGGGCGAGACCGTGACCGTCGAACTGTTCTCGCCGGACGTCCGCCCGCCGGCGGTACTCTGCATCGGCGAGGACGATCCGCTGTTCGCGCGCGCCCTCGACGGCGTTCGGAGCCCCCGGTACCTCGCAGCTGGGACGCGCACGGGGTTCCGACGTCTCCGCGACGGCCTCCCAGATGTCGTCGTCGCCGCCGGCCCCGACGAACCCGACGCGTCGGCCGAGAAACTCACCACGTGGACGCGCGAGTGGGGACTCGTCGTCCCCGCAGGGAACCCCGCGGACGTCTCGGGTCTCACCGACCTCGCCGACGCCGATCTCGGCTTCGTGAACCGAACGACGGCGAGCGGCCTCCGCGCGACGCTCGACGCCGCACTCGACGACACGGGTGTCGACCCGACCGCAATCCGGGGATACGAGCGCACCGTCCGCGCCCACGAGTCCCCGGCACGGATGGTCGCGCGCGGCGACGCCGACGCTGGCCTCGGCCTGCGCGCGAGCGCCGCGAAACTCGGTCTCGGGTTCGTCCCGGTGGGCGCAGAGCGCGTCCGGGTGCTCGTGAACCCCGAGCGTGCGGAGAAGGCGGGCGTCGGCGCGCTCGACGACGCGCTGGCTGATATCGCGGGGCTCGTCGCCGATCTACCGGGCTATGAGGACGCGTAGCGTCGCGAGCGAGACGGCTATCGCGTCGCGCTCCGGTCAGTCGCTTCCGCTCGGGGATCCCGCGAGGTCGTGGAACGACTCGATCCGATGGTCGCCGAGGACGCAGACGCCGCGGCGACCGGGATCGTGGCGCTCGACGTGGATGGAGTCGAGGCCGGCGTTCGCGGCGGCGTCGACGTCACTCGTCCCGTCACCCGCGTAAACGCCGTTCGCGGCGGCGTCGACGCCGAGGTCGGCGCGCGCGAGGTGGAGCGGTTCGGGATCCGGCTTGAACCCCGTCTCCTCGTCGCAGGGGAGGACGACGTCGAACCAGTCGCGGACGTCGAGGCGATCGAGGACGACGTCGGTGATCGGCGCTGGGCAGTGCGTGACGAGACCGACCGGCCCGTCGAGGGCCGCGACGAACGACGCGTCGTCGTAGAGATACGTGGCCTCCGCGCGCGCCGTCGCGTCGTCGATCTCGTCGAAGACCGGCCAGAACGTCTCCGGATCGTACCCCCACGCGCGGAGACTGTCGTTGCGGTCCCCGCCGAGACCGTGCCAGAGCACTTCGGCCTGCCGATCGCTGAAGGTGACGCCGAGTCGCTCCTCGACGCGGTCGAAGGTCTCGCGGACGTACGCCCACTCCGTGTCGACGAGCGTCCCGTCGAGGTCGAGCAGCCAGTAGTCGTAGGCCGGGCGCGTCTGCATTCTGATAGAGGGAGGGGCCCGATCGGGAAGTGGTTTACTCCGAGTCGGGTTCGACTTCGAGGCTGCTCCCGAGATACTTGTTCACGACCTCGTCGACGGTGTCGGCGCGGAAGGCGTCGAGATCCGCCGCGATCGCCGCCCGGAACGCCTCCCGGTACGCCGCGTCCACCTCGAAGGCCCGGTAGTCGACGTCGAGGACGGTGACGCCGCCGAGCGCCGTCGCCGTCAGATCTCGGAAATGTGACTCGTCAGCTAGATTGCCACGCCAGAGGTTGTCACGGAAGAACAGCCACCCCTCCTCGCCGGGCGGCTCGGCGGACCGGGAGAGGCGCGTCTCGAACTCGTCGGGATCGACGGTCACGTCGCGCGTCGGATCGAGACGAAAGCGGACCCCGAAGACGTACCGCCCCTCCATCTATCGGAGCGCGTCGCACTCCGCCGCGAGTTCGAGGTCCTGTTCGGTGACGCCGCCGGCCTCGTGGCTCGTGAACCGGACCTCGACGGTGTCGTACTCGATGACGATCGTCGGGTGGTGGAAGGCCTCGTCGGCGAGATCGGCGATCTCGCTGGCGAACGCGACGCCCGCGAGGTAGTCGTTGAAGTCGTAGCTGCGGACGATCTCGTCGTCGACGTACTCCCACTCGGGGGACAGTCGGTCCTCAATCTCCTCGTCGGTGAGTGTCTCACTCATACTCGTGGGGACGACGGCGATCCTCAAAACGATAGGGGCCCGCGTCTCAGTCGTTTTCGCTCTCGGCGGCGGCGAAACGCGGCGACTCCACACCGTCTCCGAAGGCCGGGTCAACGCCGTCGACGTCGGGATCGAAGAGCCGAATGGCGGTAGCGATGGTCTCCCAGTCATCCTCGCCAGCGGCCTCGCGGAGGCTCCGCGTCGGCGCGGCGAGGAGTTGCGAGACGAGCGCGTCGGCGAGCGACTCGACGACCTCGCGTTCGGCGTCGCCGATGCCGCCATCGCTCGCAGCGTCGAGACGGGAGAGCGCCGTTGCGACCTCGCGATCCTTCGTGCGTTCCGCGCTCTCGTACATCTGCGCGATGACGGCGTCCGCGCGTTTGCGCTTGTACTGCGAGAGGAGGTGATCGAGTTCTTCGTCGACGATGGATTCGACGGCAACGGCCGCGCTCGCCCGCCGTTCCCGGGTCTCGTCGGTGACGTCCTCCAAGTCGTCGAGGTCGTAGACCGCCGCGCCAGCGTCCTCGGCGACGGTCGGGGCGACGTCTCGCGGTTGGCCGAGATCGACGTAGAAGGTCTCGCCCGCGTCGTCGGCGACGGCCGGCGTGACGACGGGGTCGTCGCTCCCGGTGGCAGCGACGACGACGTCCGCGTCCGAGAGCGCACGCGGAAGGGCATCGAGGTCGACGGCGCGCCCGGGGGCGTCGAGGTCCGCGAGCACCCACTCGGCGCGTTCCGGCGTCCGATTGGCGACGACGACGTTCTCAACGCCCGCAGCGTCGAACGCCTTCGCGGCGAGCGACCCCATCTCGCCCGCGCCGATGACGAGCGCGCTCGCGTTCGCGAGATCGAGTTCCGAATCGGCGAGGTGGACAGCGGCGCTGCCGAGGCTGACGACGCCCTCGTTGATCGCCGTCTCGGTGCGCGCGCGCTCGCCGACGTGGATGGCCTTCGTCACGCCCTCTTCGAGGACGGGACCGATGTCGCCCGAATCGACCGCCGTCTCGTAGGCGCGACGAACCTGGCCGAGGATCTGATCCTCCCCGAGGACGAGCGACTCGATGCCGGCCGCGACGCGCATCAAGTGACGTAGGCTCTCCTCGTGGCCCGAGTCGACGGCCGCGGGATGGTCGCCGAGGCCGACGGCGTCGAGGGCCCGTCGCCCCGTCTCCGGGTCGTTGGTGACGACGTACGCCTCGACGCGGTTGCACGTCTGGAGCGCGTAGGCTTCCTCGACACCGCCCTGCGCGCCGAGCGCGTCGAGCAGCGCCGCAGTGCTCTCCGCTCGGGCGTCCTCGATGTCCTCGACGGTCGCCTCGGGGTGGGCGACGCGGACGCCCGAGACGACGCTCGTGTTCCGATTCACGTTGTGTACTCCGTGTCGACGACGTCCGCCACGACCCGTCCGACGGCGTCGTCGACCACTTGATCGCTCTTGGTGTCTGCGCTACGTAAAGCCTTCCAAACCGGTTCCGATCGCACGACGGCGCGGAGCGCATCGCGCCGCTCCTCGGGAGGGACGCCCGCCGCCTCTAGGTCCGCTCGGAGTCTCGCCGTGAGCTCCGCCATCGCCCCCGCACCGTCGACCGTCTCACCGATCCGCTCGCGGAGGTGCTTTGCGAGCGCGGGACTCGTCCCGCCAGTCGAGACCGCGACCGTTACCGGGTCGTCCCGAACCGTCGCAGGCACAGCGACGTCGTCGAACGCCCGCTCGCCCGCGTGATCGGCGCGATTCACGAGCGCGCCTGCCGACCGGGCCGCCGCAACGACCGTCTCGTTCGTTTCGCGCTCGTCCGTCGCCGCGACGACGAGTGCCGGATCAAGGCACGCCAGCCACGCATCGAGTGTCTCCCGATCCGCCCGTGCGCGCACGAGCTCGGCGTCACCGAAGTCATCGACCGCGAACGCGGGGCTGAGGACGACGGTCCGTGCCTCGCGGGCGAACCGCCGGGCTTTGCGCGCGCCAACCATCCCGCCGCCGACGACGAGTACTGACTCGCCCGTGAAGTCGAAGGCGAGCGGGATCACGTTCGTCGACCTCGCGCTCGGCGCACGTCACGCGTCCATCGCGGCCACGCAGTCGGCTGTCCGTCGCGACGAGGTTGCCGGCGACGCATCCGTTAGGCCGCGTCCCAGCCGTCCTCGGTGACACCGACGACCGCGACGGCGTCGTCGAGCGTTTCGAGGTCCGCGACGACGGTGTCTAGGTCGTCGCCAGCCTCCCAGTAGAGCACGAGGTCGTAGGTGTCGTCGCGGATGAGCTGCTGGCACTCCCAGACGAACTCGTCGCCCTCGACGGTGAGGCCCTGGTGTTGGTTCACGCCGAAGCGCTCGTCGTCGTTGCCGGAGTAGACGTAGGTGTCGCTCGCGTCGACGCCGGCGTGTTCCGCGACGACGTCCCCGGCTTCGAGCGTGAGCTGATGGAGGAGACTCTCCGCTTCGTTGTCGAGGTCGGTGTGGACGACCGCCCCGTGGAGCGTGATCTCGCCGGGTTTCAGCAGCTCTGTCGCGCGCCGGTAGAGGTCCGCGTTCGCCGTCTCGGTCATATCCGGGCCCACGCGAGTCCAAGCTAAAGGGCTCACGGTCCGCGGGTCGTGTCACGGTGTGAGCGGGGCGCGGACCGGACGTCGCGGCGTCGAGAGGGCAAGGCTCATGCCGACTGGGGCGAAACCCGGGTCGTATGCGAGGGTGGCTCCGCCGCCGCTTCGACGCCGCCTACGAGCGTCTCCTCCGACGCGAGATCTCGGGCGCACCGACACACGTCGCGGTCATTCAGGACGGGAATCGGCGGTACGCGCGCGAGCGAGGCGACGACCCGAGCGACGGCCATCACGCGGGCGCGGAGACCACCGAGCGCGTCCTCGACTGGTGCGCGGAACTCGGCGTCGAGGAACTCACCCTCTACGCCTTCTCGACGGAGAACTTCGAGCGGCCCCCGACGGAGCGCGAACGGCTCTTCGACCTCCTCGAAACGAAGCTCCGCGAGTTCGCGGACGCCGAGCGCGTCCACGAGCAGGGGGTCCGTGTGCGCGCCATCGGCGAGGTCGGGCGCCTCCCGGAGCGCGTCCGCGACGCCGTCCACTACGCGGAACGCCGCACAGCAGGGTACGACGGCTTCACGCTGAACGTCGCGCTCGCGTACGGCGGCCGCGCGGAACTCCTCGGGGCCGCCCGCGACGTCGCCCGCGCGGTCGATGACGGCGACCTCAAGCCCGCAGACGTCGATGTCGCCGAGATCGAGTCGCGCCTCCACGACGACCGCGTCCGCGACGTCGACCTCATCGTCCGCACCGGCGGCGACGAGCGCACGTCGAACTTCCTGCCGTGGCACGCGAACGGCAACGAGGCCGCCGTTTTCTTCTGTGCGCCATACTGGCCAGCGTTCTCGAAAGTCGACTTCCTTCGCGCCATCCGCACCTACGAGTCCCGCGAGGACTCCTGGCAGCGCGCAAGAGCCGAACGCGCCCTCGCGCTCGTTCGCGCCTTCGGCAGCGTCGAACTGCGCGAAGCGCGCGACGTCCTCGCGCGCCTCCGCGGGTACGTCCCGGATGGAGCGGACGTCGACGTCGAGGCCGAAAGCGAGTCGCGCGCGGACTGACCGCGCGACGCGAACACCCGTCGCTCGTACATCACCGAGCGTACGTGAGCGCCACGAGCGGCATCCGAGCCGGGGTTAGCGCCCGAAGCGCCGCTGTCGGTCTTGGTACTCCCGGATCGCGCGCAGATAGTCCCGCGCTCGGAAGTCGCGCCAGTTGACGTCGGTGAAGTAGAGTTCGGAGTAGACGGACTGCCAGATCATGAAGTCAGAGAGACGCTCGGCCCCCGTCTTGATCAGGAGGTCGGGATCGGTGGGGAAGACGAGGTGGTCCTCGACGGCGGCCTCGTCGACGTCGGCGGGGGTGAGGGCGCCGCGCTCGACGTCCTCGGCGATGGCACGGACGGCCTCCGCGAACTCGTGTTTGCCGCCGAGGCCGATACTCACCTGGATCGGTGCGTCGGCGCGTTCGGTGTCGTCGGGACCACGGAGCGCGATCTCGCGGGGGCTGTCGATCGCCGTGAGTTCGCGTTCGAGCGTCGGGACGACGGCGCGGTCGAGGACGCTCACGGAGACGGTGACGCGCGACGCGCCGTAGTCGACGGCGAGGGAGAGGAACCGCTCCAGCGTGTCGTAGGCACCGGCTTCGAGGAGGTCACGCTCCGTGATGACGAGCGCGACGTGGTCCGGGACGGCGGCGTCGGCGCGCCGGACGCGCCACGACTGGTAGCGATCGTAGAGGCCCACGCCACGAGATGAGACGCGAGCGCCCCTAAGTCTCACGTCCCGCTCCGTCGTTCGGGATCCTTAAGTACGGCGGCGGTGATAACCGCCGGTAGTGACTCTGCCGCTCCGTCGGGCCGCAGCGTACGCGCTCGTCTCGACGTTCGCGCTCGCCGCGCCGCTGCTCGGGCGGTTCGCCGCGGCCCCGTTCGTCGTCGTCGCCGTGTTCGCCTACGCCGTCACGGACGGCCCGGCGTTCCGGCTGTTCGCCTATCCGTGGGACGAGAACGCCGGTCGCCTCTGGTCGCTCCTCGGGTTCGCGCTCGCCGCGACCGGCCTCGGCGTGCTCGTCCCCGCCTTCGACGTCGGCGTCGGAGCGTTCGCCGCCGCGATCCTCGCGCTCGGCTACGGCGACTTCGGGCGGCGCCTCGTCCTCGAATACCGGGAGCGCGCGTTCGCCGGGAGCGTCGGCTTCGTCGCGGCGGCGCTCGTCGGCGCGCTCCTCGGACAGGTCGTCGTCGCGGCCGCGGTGACGCCAACCATGGCGTTCCTCGCGGTTAGCGCGGCGCTGCTCGCCGGCCTCCTGCGCGAGACGTTCACGGAACGTGATTACCCGTACGTCGTCCTCTCCGTCGGCCTACTCTGTTGGCTGTTGACGGCGCTCGATCCCGCACCGTCGTGGACGCGGATCACCGCCGCAATCGCCCTCACCGTCGTCTTCGGCGCGCTCTCCTACGGCCTCGGTGCGGCCTCCGTGACGGGGATGCTCACCGGGGTCTTTCTCGGCGTCCTCGCTCTCGTCCTTGGAGGATACGGCTGGTTCGCCGTCCTCGTAACGTTCTTCGCCGTCGGCGGCCTCGCCTCGAAGTACCGCTACGACGAGAAGCAAGACATCGGCGTTGCGGAGGAGAACGACGGCGCGCGGGGGAGCGGGAATGTCCTCGGGAACTCGCTGGCGGCGCTGCTCGCGCTCCTCGGCTACGCGGCCGGCCCCGCGGTGCCCGTCCCGGGCGTGCTGTTCGCGCTCGCGTTCGCGGGCAGCGTCGCCACGGCCCTCGCCGACACGCTCTCCTCGGAGATCGGCACGCTCTACGGCCCGCCACACCTCCTCACGACGTTCGAGACGGTCCCGCCGGGAACGGACGGCGCGGTGACGTGGCAGGGCGAACTCGCCGGGGTCGCCGGTGCGCTCGTCGTCGCCGCTCTCGCCGGCGCGCTCCTCGGGTTCTCGACTACGGGGGCGACGCTCGTCCTCGCCGGTGGCGTCGTCGGGATGACGGTCGACAGTCTCGCCGGCGCGACCATCGAAGGCGGCTACGTCGGTAATCAGACCGTCAACGCGCTTGCGACCGGCTGTGGCGGGCTGGCGAGCGCGCTCCTCGCGCTCGCCCTCGGGCTCGTGGCGCTCTGAGGAAGACTACGTCAGGTCGTCGAAGGTGTGGAGTGCGACGCCGACCGGTTCTTTCACGACGTCCGCGCGCTCGGTGCCGACGAGCGCTTCGATCCCGCGCTGTGCGGCCACGTCGAGGAGGCGCTGGGTGACCGGGCCGTCACGGACGGCGAGAACCGGCACGGGATCCGTCTCCCGGAGTGTCTCGAACGCGTCGGCCGCCTCGACGTCCGCGACGCGATCGAATCCGGGTGCGTAACAGTGACAGCGGCCGGTGTCCCGGGCTGCCTCGGCGGCCTCGGCCGTGGACGTCGGACCGGGCGCAGGTGCCGGATCGGTGTCGGAGTCGGGCGTCGCGTCGGCGGACGGCCCCGATCCGGGGTCGTCGGCCGGCGTGGGCGAGGGAACGGCGCTCCCGTCCGTCGCGGCGACGCCGGTCGGGGTCGGGGACGCATCATCGGCGGCATCGGCATCGCTCGCCGCGCTAGTGGCGTCGGGAGCGTCGGACGCATCGGTATCACTCGCGGTATCGGTATCGTCTGCGGCGTCCGCGGCGTCGGCGTCAGCACTCGTCGCCGGATCGCTCGCGCCCGCGGGGCGTTTCTCACGGAGCGCGGTGTGGACGGCGGCGCGCGAGAGGTCCTCGACGGACTCGCCCTCGGGCGGCGAGGCGACGTAGTCGATGTCGCCGACCTGGCGGAGTTCTTCGAGGATGAGGGCACCGCCCCGGTCGCCGTCGAGGAAGGCGGTGGCCCGACGCTCACGGGTGAGGTCCGCGACGGCGTCGGGGACGGACGTCCCCTCGACGGCGATGGCGTTCTTCACGCCGTACTTGAGGAGGGTGACGACGTCCGCGCGGCCCTCGACGACGACGACGGCGTCGCTCGACTCGACGTTCGGGCCCGCGGGGAGCCCCGCGAACTCGGTGACGTCCGCGACGCGGATCGATTCGCGGACCTCGGTGAGGATGTCGTCGCTATCGATCGCCCCCTCGTCGAAGGAGGTGGCGAGGAGTTCCTTCGCGCGTTCCGTGACCTCGCGGCGCTTGGCGGCCCGGCAGTCCTCGATGCGTGACACCTCAACGGTGGCACGACAGGGGCCGACGCGCTCGATGGCCTCGAGCGCCGCGCCGAGCACGGACGTCTCGACGCGGTCGAGGTTCGAGGCGAGCGTGATGTGGCCGAAGGACTGTCCGCCCTCCGTCTCGACGTCGACGTCGAGACGGCCGAGTTTCGAGGAGTCCTGAAGGGCGTGGATGTCGAGTTCGTCGCCGAGCAGGCCTTCGGTCTGTCCGAACACCGCCCCGACGACGTCGCTGCGTTCGACGATGCCGTCCGCGACGAGGTCGGCGTGAACGCGGTATTTGGCGGTGTCTTCCATGGGAGAATATCGGGGTCCCTCCCTGATACACTATTCGGACTGAAATACCTGCTGGCGGAACGCCCCTCACTCGAGCGGCGTCCCCTTCGTCTCGACGCCGAAGGCGAGGACGACCACGCCGCCGAGGGCGAAGGCGACCGCGAGCGGGAGGAGCGCGGCGACGTAGCCCACGGGGACGAGCGCGCCGGCGAGGATCGGCCCGACGACGGCCGCGATCTTACCGACGCCGCCCGCGAAGCCGTTACCGGTCGCGCGGAGGGCGGTGGGGAAGAGCTCCGGCGTGTAGGCGTAGATCGCACCCCACGCGCCGAGCGTGAAGAAGGAGGACGCGAGGAGGGCGAGGAAGAACGGCCAGAACCCCTCGATGCCGAGGCCGAAGCCCGCGCCGGGCATCGCGGCCGCGAAGACGAACGTGAAGACGCCGGAGGCGAGCAGGTAGCCTCCGAGCGTGGGTTTCCGGCCGATCCGCTCGACGAGGTAGGCGGCGCTCGCGTAGCCGGGGAACTGGACGAGCGCGATGAGGAGGAAGTAGCCGTAGATGCCGCTGACCGTCACACCGCCGAGCTGGAACGCGGGGACGGTACCGCTCGCGCCGAACGTCTGCGGGAGCCAGATGAACACCCCGTAATAGCCGAAGTTGATGGCGAACCACGCGAACGCGATAGTGACAGTGCGGGCGCGCAGGCCCGCGGCGAAGAGATCGCGGACGCCCGACTCCGAACCGGTGTCGACGGCCGCGGGATCGATCGGCTCGTAGTCGCCGCCGGATTCGTCGGCGATGGCGCGCAGGCGCTCGTTCGCGGCGTCGACCTTTCCGACGCGTGCGAGGTAGTACGGCGTCTCGGAGAGGCCGTAGCGGATGGCGAAGACGAGGAAGCCGGGGAGCGCGGAGGCGACGAAGAGGAGCCGCCAGCCCTCAACGGTGCCGAAGACGGGGATCGAGACGAGGCCGCCGCTCGGGAGATACGAGAGGAAGAGCCACGCGAGCGCGACGGCGAACCCGTAGCCGAGCGGCCAGAAGGCGTCGAGGTAGACCAGATATCGGCCGCGTCGATCGGTCGGGAGATGTTCCGAGAGGTAGGAGGTGTCGACGGCGAGCGCGCCACCCAGACCGACGCCGGTCAGAAAGCGCAGCGCGAAGCCGGTGTAGAAGCCGACGGCGAGCGCGGTGAGGCCGGCGAAGACGGCGTACGAGAGTACGGTCCACTGGAAGGCGGGTTTGCGGCCGTAGCGGTCGGCGACGTACCCCCACCCCCAGTTGCCGGCGATCATCCCCATGAGGCTCGCGGAACCGAGGAGGCCAGCGGCGAGCCCGGAGAGCCCCCACGCCTCCAAGAGCACGGGGAGGGTGAAGCTGATCAGGATGACCTCCATCCCGTCGAAGGCCCACGCGGTGCCACAGATCGCCAACAGCCGGCGGTGGAACGACCCGATCGGGATTCGATCGAGCGCGCCGGCGACGGACGTCGCGTCGTGATCCGACATGTTCCACCGTTTGAACACAATACGTTATAATACCAGGTGGTAGGTGAACGAATTGCCGGTGTGAAGAAGAAAAGTCTTCGAGAGTCGTCGGTAACGCTTATCTGTCGTTCGGCCACTCTACGTGAACATGGCAACGCACGTCGTCCCGGTCGGCTTCGACTACGACCGGCTCATCGCGCCGCTGGTGCGCGAACGCCTCTCGGTGGAGCGTGTCGTCCTCTTGGAAGGCGCGGTCGGCAGCGAGGCGAACGTCGAGTACTCGCGGAACCTCGCGGAGAAACTCGCACGCGACTTCGAGAACCTCCTCGGCGCGGAGACCGAACGCCTCGACGTCGCGGACGTCTACGACTACGACGCCGCCTTCGAACAGGCCTTCGACCTCATCAACGACGAACTCGATCGCGGCGACGGCGACGTCTGGGTAAACATCTCCTCGATGCCCCGAACGGTGAGTTTCGCGTTCGCCACCGCCGCCGACTCCGTCGTCATCGAGCGCGCGGACGACCGCGATCGGGTCCACACGTACTACACGGCCCCCGAGAAGTATTTGGAGACCGAACTCGCGGAAGAACTCCGCGAGGCCGTCGATCTCCTCGACGCTGCCGCCGCAGACGACGACGGTGTCGACGCCGACGCCGCCGCCGAACGCGCCGACGCCGCCCGCGAGCTCCTCGACGAGTTCGACGAGCGAGGCACCACCATCGGCGCCAAAGAACTGGAAGGCGGACACATCATCGAATTCCCCGTCGCCTCCTTCTCGAACGTCAAGCCCTTCGAGGAGCTCATTCTCTACACCCTCGGCGACCACGGCGAGTTCGAGAGCGTGAGCGAGCTCGCGGAGACGCTCGCGGGCGAACTCGGCGAGGAGTACACGGACAGCTTCCGCTCGAAGGTCATCTACAACGTCGACCGGCTCGGCCCCGAGGGGAAGGGGTACGTCGAGCAGGAGCCGAGCGGGAACGCCCACCGGACCTATCTCTCGCGCATCGGCGAACTCTGGGTGCGCGCGCACCGGGACGAAGGGGAGTAGCTACTCCCACTCGAGTCCGCGGGCGTTCGTCGGCGCGTCTAAGGGACTCGCGGGCGGGTCCGCGGGGACGTCCGGGTCGTTGTAGACGCGGGGTGCGACGTCGTTCGGCGCGTTCGGGTAGAGCAGCGATGCGAGCAACTGGACGTGCGCGCGACCGACGTCGAGTTCGAACTGGCCGCCGCCGTAACAGTCGATACCGTTGTCCGCCGCCCACTCGATCGTGTCGAGGAGGGACTCAACGCTCCCGAAGCGCGAGGGCTTGACGTTCAGCCACGCGGGCTCAACGGGGAGGTCTTCGGCGCTCTCGACGCCCGTGACGGGCGCGTCGAACGAGATCCGATCGGCGTTCGCCTCAACGAGCGGGCGCGTCTCCGCCGTGAGCGCGGGGTCCTCGACGATGGCACCGGGGACGTCGAAGACGCGCTCGTAGAGGTCGGGATCGGGCGCCTGGTCGACCTCGGTCCCCTCGTAGTAGCCTTTCAGGTCGAGGATTCGGACCGCGCCCGTCTCGCGGAGGTCGGCGAACGTCTCGGCCGGCCAGTCGCTTTCCGGGTCGAGTTTGAACCCCAGTTCGGGGCGGCGCTCGCGGAGGCGATGGACGCGTTCGGTGTCGCCGCCGGGGAGGCGCGCGGAGGCGACGAACGAGACGGGCGCGGGATCGACGCCGAAGACCTCGGAGAGCGACGTGACGGACTGTTTGAGTGCGAGGTCGAGCGCCGCGGACTCGATCCCCCAGCGCCGGTAGTGCCTGGAGTCCTCGCGCTCGGGGGGCTTCGACGGAAAGAGGTCGGTGTCGTCGAGGTGCGCCGCGAACTCCGCGAACGTCCAGCGGCCCGTGAGCTCCTCGAAGTCGGTATCGAGGACGTCGTGGTCGACGGCGTCATAGGTGACGTCCTCGCCGCGGCCCGCGGTGTTCCCACCTGGGCCCCGGAAGACGAACGTCGTGGTGACGCGATCGAAGCCGCTCGAGGTCTCGCGGGCGTTGCGCTCGCGCTCGATCGTCGTGACGTAGAAGGGGAGATCGGCGACGCGGTCGTAGAGGGACACGAAGAACGAAAGGGCGGCGAGGCTCAAAAGCGTCCGTCAGTCGGCGCTCCGAACCCGGAGTTTGGCGACGCGCGTCGAGAGCGCGAGGAACGTGGCGAGGAGGGTGACCGTCACGGCGCCCGCGGCGGCGAGCGCGTGCGCGCCGGCCGGATGGACGACGGGCCCCGAGAGGAGCGGTTGGCCGAGGAACGATCCGACGGCGGAGCCAACGGACTCGGCCGGCACGAAGGTGTGGTGTGGCGTGCCGAGCACGGGAACGAAGTAGTCGAGGATGAGGTTACAGCCGTACCACGCGAGCGCAACGAAGACGGCGCGGACGGAAAACTCGGCGTAGCGGTGGATCACGAACGCCTCGACGGCCATGGCGAGATGCGAACAGAGGAGGAAGGCGTACATCGGGAGCGGGAGGTAGGAGAAGCCCTCGCGGAAGACGAGGAGGACGTACGGCGTCCAGAGGCCGAGGATCAGACAACCGTAGAAGGCGAGGGCGTGCACCCACTCACCGCCGTGACCGCGTGCCCAGAGCGCGAGTGAGCATGCGACGAAGAGCGTCGCCATCGGTGAGTCCGGGACGAAGACCCAGAGCGTGCTCGGTTCGACGGAGAGCTGCGGGACGTAGTACCAGAAGCCGAAGAGGGTACCCAAGACGTTGGCGAGGACGACCGGCCAGACGAGGCGGAGGCCGACGTCTTCGAGGCGGGTTGGGAGCGGCGCGACGTACCACGGTAACCCCTCGGGATCGGGAAGCGTTTCGCGCGGGCGACGAAGCCACGCCGGAAGTGCCGACATAGGCGCGAGGAGACGCCCGGGGCGCATATAGCGTGGTGGTCGCCGGCCGACGCAGGCACCGCAACCGGCATTCCTTTGACGGTCCCGGCGCTATCACGAGACATGACCGAGACGGACATCGAGGACCTCAAGCGCGGGACGGACCTCGTGAAACGCGGCTTCGCACGCATGCAGAAGGGCGGCGTCATCATGGACGTCGTGAACGCCGAACAGGCCCGTATCGCCGAGGACGCGGGCGCAGTCGCCGTCATGCATCTCGAGGCCGTCCCCGCCGACATCCGCAAACGCGGCGGCGTCGCGCGGATGGCCGACCCCGGCACCATCGACGAGATCATCGAGGAGGTCTCCATCCCCGTCATGGGCAAAGTCCGCATCGGCCACCGCAAGGAGGCGGAAATCATGGAGGTCGCAGGCGCGGACATGATCGACGAGTCCGAAGTCCTCACCCCCGCCGACGACAAGTACCACATCGACAAGCGCGACTTCACCGCGCCGTTCGTCTGCGGCGCACGCAACCTCGGCGAAGCCCTCCGGCGCATCGACGAGGGCGCCGCGATGATCCGCACCAAGGGCGAGGCCGGCACCGGCGACGTCAATCAGGCCGTCCACCACCAGCGCAACATCAAAAGCGAGATCCGCAAACTCGAGGGGATGAACCACGAGGAGCGCGTCATGTGGGCCCGCGAGCACGAGGCGCCGCGCGAACTCGTCCACGAAACGGCCGAGATGGGGCGCCTCCCGGTCGTCAACTTCGCCGCCGGCGGCATCGCGACGCCCGCCGACGCCGCGCTCATGATGTACCACGAGTGCGACGGCATCTTCGTCGGCTCCGGCATCTTCGGTGCCGAGGACCCCGAAAAGATGGGGCGCGCCATCGTCGACGCCGTCAACAACCACGACGACCCCGAGCGCCTCGAAGAGATTGCCTCGAACATCGGCGCCGGCATGAAGGGCGAAGCCAACGCCGACCTCCCCGAGGAAGAGCAGTTGCAGGGTCGCGGGAACTAAGCACCTCCATCTTTTTCGGCGGAGGGGCCGCCTTCGGCGACCCTCGTCGCGCAAAAACATGGGTGAAAAAGGCCGAACGCTTCGTGCTCGGTGAATCGCGCTCACTACCGGGTCCTAACGGACCACTCGTTCGCGCGAACGCTAGTCCGATTGATTCGCTTCGCCAGCTTTCGTCGTGGAGTGCCATCCAATAGACCTGCGTAACGAACGCTTCCACATGTAGGAAACGAGGCGTTCAGAACGTTCAGCGGTCGAAACCCCGCAACGTCACCGAAACAAAGAATTACGAGGAGAGTTCGTCGTGGAGAACTCTATCCCATTTCTCTACCATATCAAGGAAGTCCTGCCACGCACGCTGGAACTCGTCGGATGTCAAAATCACTCGGCCAATCGTCTCTCCGACCTCGGGCGAGACGGTTGTGAGTTGTGCGTCTGCGAGAATAGATTCGAGACTGACCTCTCCTCGGATTCGTCACCAGTTCCTATCCCGGTGTTGGTGGTTCTCAGAAATGGCGTCGGTATTCGCGTCAATGACTTCTTCGATACGCTCGTTTCCGTCAGGACTTACGCCGAACTCGAATGTAGGCGGTTCGTCGTACACGCTGAGTTTGACCGAAAACCGGAGGTCGTCAGATAGAGACGGGCGGGAGACGAACCGCGTTCCCTTATGGAGTAGTCAGCGTGCGCGACGTTGAGTGGAGTCTCAGAATCACCGTACTTGGCGTGCTTGTGCGAAAGGTCTCGATAACTCTCTGAGCGGAAATCAGCCGCGTACTCAAGCGCCTGAATGAGTGCGGTTCATGAACCATTCCCGGACCGAGCGGTCCGAAGGACCCGGTATCGGGCGAGAACGGAGTTCTCGCTGAGTCACACTCAGCCCTCCGGACCTCGCGTGACGCCCGCCGGTTCACTCGCGCCTCCGGCGCGAGGCCCCGAACCCCACCATAGGTGGGTGACGGGGCTTTTGTCCGAGCTTTTGGCAGCGAGCGTAGCGAGCGCAGCAAAAGGTCGTTAGTTATAACTCCGCCACCGGTGGCCACACTCGGTGCACTTGAAGAAGCGCGTCGGGGGTTCGTCGGCGGCCCCGGTCTGCTTGATCGTATACCACGCCTCGTCGTTGTCGCAGGCGTCACAGATGACCTCGGCGGTGGGTTTGCCCTCGTCGTCGGCGTTCTCGGTCGTCTCGATGACGTCGCTGTCGTCCTGCGCGTCGGTCGTGACGTAATCGGCTTCGCTATCGGCGTCGCGGCCCTGCTCGTGCCCGCAGCTCGAACAGACCATCACGTCGCCGTCGGCATGCATCATCGACCCGCACTCGTCGCAGAACTGCATACGTGCGGGAGGTGACGGACGCCGAAAAGCCCCCGCTTTCGCTACTCCTCGTCGTCGTTCGCCCACTCGATCGCGGGGCCGTCGCCATCAGCGTCGTTACCGTCATCGTCGGCATCCTCGTCGCCCCACGTGATCTCGTCCGGCGAGACCGAGTCACTCCCGTCAGTCGACGTCCCCGGTTCGTCGTCCTCGATGTCGGTGTCGTTCTCGGTCTCGTCCGCGTCGATCGGATCACCCACTTCCGCGATGTCGGTCGACGTGGTCGTCTCGTCGGTTGCGGCCGCTGTATCGTCCGCATCCGATTCGTCGGCGTCGCCCCACGAGAGATCGTCCGGCGCGACGGATCCGCTCTCGTCGTCCAACGCGTCAGCCGCGTCCCATCCGTCGTCGTCGTCCGACGTGGCGGTCGTACTCTCGGCGTCGTCCTCGCTGCTGACGTCATGGTCGGGTGCGGCGGGCGTCTCGTCGGCATCTGCGGAATCGCCCTCAGCCACAGCGTCTCCATCGTCATCCGTCGCGCGCTCCTCCACCGCGCTCGACTCGTCGTGGGCCGGGCCCGATTCGTCATCGCTTGAGTCGTCGACCACCGTGGTACCGTCGCCACTCGCGGCTTCCGTCGTCGCGTCGCGCTCGTCGTCCGTCGTGTCACGGAGGCCGATCAGTCCCTCGCCCGTCTCATCGGCATCATCGTCACTGTCAGTCGCGGAGGCCGCGTCCCCGCCGTCCCCGTCATCGCCGGAGTGGGTACCGTCTTGGTCGACGTGCTCTTCCACCTCGTCGGGGAGCGTGTCCGCGACGTCGATGTCCTCAACGACCATCGGGCAGTCGACGACTTCGAATCGTTCGCTGTCGACGACGCGTCGGATCTCCGTCCCCGGGTGGGTACACTCGAGGGCGGGCGGGTCGGCGAAGAAGCGACAACCGTGACAGGTGCGATCCGAGATCACGCGGACGTCGCCGTCGACGTCTGCGGCGCCCGCCGAATCGACCTCACCTTCGGTAAGCGTCTCCCATGCGCTCGCGTCCGCCGGGTCGCCCTCAACGTCCACCTCCTCGAAGAGGTCGTCGTCGGCAGGCTCGCCATCATCGGCGTTCTCGCCGTCCTCGTCGAGCGTTGGGACGCCGCGCTCGTCCTCCAGCGGCAGGTCGGCCGTCGCCACGTCCTCCGGGAAACCAGTGGCGTCCGCGTCTTCCTCGTCGCTCATCGGATCTTCCGAACGTTCGAGACGTCGAAGCCGGCCTCGTGGATCTCGGTCTCGAAGCGGACGATGTCCTCCTCCTCGAGTTGGCTGAGGACGCCGCGGAACTCCTGGACGAACATCGTCCGGACGCGTTCGTTCCCGCCGGTCTCCCAGCCGAACTGGACGGTGCCGTCGACGCAGGCCATCAGCTCGCCGAATTCGGTGTCGGTGATCGCATCGCGCGAAAGGTGGATGAGGATCAGTCCGTCCCACTCGCGCGTGGCCTTCCGCAATCCCTTGAGGAGGTAGACGACGTCGGCCCACGAGCGCTCGCGTTGTTGGTCGCCGACGAGGTCGGTCAGCGAGTCGACGACGACGAGGCTATCGGCGGCGTGCTCGTCGAGGTAGTCGGCGAACGCCTGGATGACGCCGCGCCGATCGGTCGTGTTCCCGAGTTCGGCGAGCGATCGGGGGTCGTCGGCGTACCACTCGCGGGGGACGGGGCTCAACTGGAAGTACTCGGCGGAGAGATCGGCGAACGTTACGCCGGAGAGCCCGGAGGCAACGATTTCGTTGTCCATCGAGAACGTGATCTCGCGGCTGACGTCCCCGCGGCTCGCCGAGAAGGAGACGTAGTGGACCTCCGCGGGCGGTTCGACTCCGGGGTCGAGATCGCCGTAGTGGAGGTCGAAGAGCTCGGGATCGTCCTTGAGCATGCCGTTGAAGACGGTGCTCGTGTAGAGGAACTCGCGTGCGCCGGCGCCCGCGCTCCCCGCGAGGAGCACGACGCTCCCGGACGGGGCACCGCCCCCGATCTGCCCGTCGAAGCGCGAGACGCCGAACGGTAACCTCGCCATACGCGCCCATGAGCGCGCCCGGCGCTTACCAGTTGTGGAGGACGCGACCGCTCGGCCGATCCCGGCGAGAGGGACGGGAGCGTGCCCTTACCCGTCGAGGACGCCGACAGCGACGCGTCCCGCGCCGTTCTCGTACGTCGGGGCATCCGGCGGATCGCGGGCTGCCCGAACGACCTCATCTGGCGAGGTGACGGTGCGAAAGCCCGTTGCGCGCGAGGCGAGGCGCGCGACGCCGCGCTGCTCGCTCGTGAAGGGGTAGATCAGACAGGGCGTCCCGGCAACCGCGGCCTCCATCACCGTCGAGTAGCCCGGGCAGAGGACGAGGTCGGCCGCGCGGAGCGTCGGCAACATTGAGGCGACGGGTTCCCAGTCGTCACCGCCAACGAGCGTTACGTCGCGGTCGGCCTCGCGGAGGCGGGCGACGCTCTCGTCGAGCGCCGTCGAGTACGTGCTGGGAAGGACGACGACGTCCGGATCGCCGACGACGGGAGCGTCGACGTCGAGCGCGAGCGGGGGGACGCGCGTCACGCCGTCGGGGTCCGCGTCGGCGCGCGGCCACACGGTCGGATAGTAGAAGTCGCGGGCGACGCCGCGCTGATAGGCGGTGAGGACGGCCGCGCCCGCGCGCTCGACGGCGTCGTCGTAGAACCCCGGGGCGTTGTGCGTCGTGACGTAACAGGGGACACCGGCGAGCGGCGCGGCCATCGCCGCGAACATGTCGTCGGTGACGAGGCGATCCGGATCCTTGCGGCGGAGCCACCGGTAGAGGTCACGGACGCGGCGCGCGCTCGCCGGCACGCTCCCGGTGAGCGTCGCGGAGAGTCCCCCCGATCCCTGGTATTCGCCGACGTAGTCGACGGGTGTGGGGACGTACTCGTCGTAACCGAGGAGGTCGACGAAGCGCTTCCCGGGGCCGCCGCCGGCGAGCGACACCGTCGCACCGCGGGCTTCGAGTTCGCGCGCGACGGCGAGCATCCGCGTGGCGTGACCCGCGCCCTCCGGGTAGTGTGCGACCGCGACGTGCATACCACCGTACGAGCGACGGAGCGCAAAGAAAGCCTCGGGGTCGTTTCGAGTGTGCCACGACAACACGCGCCCGTCGCGCTGGGTTTATGCCCGCCGACCGGCAACGTTCGACAATGAGCGGCAAACCGGAGTCGAACCCGGACGAGACGGAGCCGTCGGTTCCCGACGGCGCGAGCGACGGGGCCGGCGAGAAGCCCGCAAAGGACCCCGAACTGCGTAGCACCGAAGTCACTGAGGGTCCTGACCGCGCACCCCACCGCGCGATGTTCCGCGCGATGGGGTACGACGACACGGACCTCGCCTCCCCGATGGTGGGCGTCGCCAACCCCGCAGCCGACATCACGCCGTGTAACGTCCACCTGGACGACGTCGCGGAGGCCGCGACGGTCGGTATCGACGAGGAGGGCGGGATGCCCATCGAGTTCGGCACCGTCACCGTCAGCGATGCCATCTCCATGGGGACGGAAGGGATGAAGGCTTCGCTCATCAGTCGCGAGGTGATCGCCGACTCCGTCGAGCTCGTCTCCTTCGCCGAACGGATGGACGCGCTCGTCACCGTCGGCGGTTGTGACAAGAACCTCCCCGGCATGATGATGGCCGCCATCCGTACCGACCTCCCCAGCGTCTTCCTCTACGGTGGTTCCATCATGCCCGGCAACCACGAGGGCCGCGAGATCACGGTTCAGAACGTCTTCGAGGGCGTCGGGAGCGTCGCCTCCGGCGACATGACCGAGGAAGAGTTAGTGGAGATGGAGCACGAGGCCTGCCCGGGTGCGGGCTCCTGTGGAGGGATGTTCACCGCGAACACGATGGCCTCCATCAGCGAGACACTCGGGCTCGCCCCGCTCGGATCGGCCTCCCCGCTCGCGGAGAGCGAGGAGCGCCTCGAAGTCGCGCGCGAAGCCGGGAAGGTCGCGCTCGACGCCGTCGAGAACGACCGGCGCCCGAGCGACATCCTCACGAAGGAGTCCTTCGAGAACGCGATCGCCGTGCAAGTCGCGCTTGGTGGGTCGACGAACGGCGTCCTCCACGTCCTCGCGCTCGCCGCGGAGGCGGGAATCGATCTCTCCATCGAGGAGTTCGACGAGATCAGCAAGCGCACGCCGAAGATCGCCAACCTCCAACCGGGTGGGTCGCGTGTCATGAAGGACCTTCACGACGTCGGCGGCGTCCCCGTCGTCATCCGTCGCCTCCTCGAGGGAGGCTACCTCCACGGCGACGCGATGACCGTCACCGGCAACACCATCGCCGAGGAACTGGAGACGCTCGACTTGCCCGACGACGACGAAATCGATGCGGATTTCCTCGCCACAGTCGAGGACCCCTACCACGAGGAGGGCGCGATCAAGATCCTCACCGGGAATCTCGCGCCCGACGGCGGCGTCCTCAAAGTGACGGGCGAGGAGGGATTCCACCACGAGGGCCCCGCACGCGTCTTCGACAACGAGGAGGACGCGATGGCGTACGTCCAGGGCGGCGAAATCGAATCCGGCGACGTCATCGTCATCCGCAACGAGGGCCCGCGCGGCGGCCCCGGGATGCGCGAGATGCTCGGTGTCACCGCCGCCGTCGTCGGCCAGGGCCACGAGGACGACGTCGCGCTCCTCACTGACGGCCGCTTCAGCGGTGCGACCCGCGGCCCGATGATCGGCCACGTCGCCCCCGAGTCCGTCGTCGGCGGCCCCATCGCCGCCCTTGAGGACGGCGACACGGTGACGGTAGACGTCCGCGAGCGCGAACTCTCCGTCGACCTTTCCGAGGAGGAACTCGAGGCACGCCTCGAGGGATACGAACGGCCCGAGATCCAGTACGCAGGCGGCTTCCTCCGCAAGTACGGCGACATGTTTGATTCCGCGGCGAACGGTGCCGTGACGAACCCCGCCGTCAAACGCGACGACTGAAGCGTTCGCTCCGCCCGAACGATCCCGTCGAACGGGATGTTTTCGCCCGTGTGTTACGAGGAAGCGTGATTAGGTGTCGAAAGCGTCGACAAAGGCCTGTGCGGTCTCCTCGGCCGCCGCATCGGTGAACTCGGAGTAGTTCTGGCTGAGTGCGGTCTTGAGGTTGCTCAGGACTTCGGGCGTCGTCGCCAACCCGTGGCCGGTACTCGGGGGTTGGGCAGTGGACTCCTGGAAGTCGCTGTACTGGTTGGTCTGGAACTCGCCGAACTCGTCCATCGGGACGTCGCTGCGAGGCGGAATGGAGCCCTTTTCGGTGTTGAAACGGACCTGGGCGTCCTTGCTGCCGACGTAGGTGAGCCACTTCTGCGTGGCCTCCGGCGAGGGGTTGTTCGACGGATAGACCCACGAG
>Ga0207754_100141_pt1 | contig 46215 bp, 52 predicted proteins | sample A23E1SouthBayCA_FD_187728 | JGI IMG/M metagenome (GOLD analysis project Ga0207754, IMG submission 187728) | Aerobic enrichment media microbial communities from Eden Landing Ponds, California, USA - A23 E1 (SPAdes) | ecosystem: Environmental > Aquatic > Marine > Unclassified | place: Emeryville...
GGATATTGTGGTTTACGACGTGACCTGTTCTTGAGGCGCGAACGCACCAGTTTCCTTGTCAAACAAGTACGTCGAGGGCTGTGCCAACCAGCCGGTACTCCTATCACCGCCATCCGCGGCGAGACTCGGAGTTACTTTCTGACGAATGTTCTCCGCTCCGTTCACATCGGCGTTCGCCACCGCCTCGCACCCCTCGCAGACGTACAGCCCCCGTTCGACACGATTTGCAGCCCGCTCCTGCCCACACCCCGAACACGTTTTCGAGGTGTTCCGTTCAGACGCCCGTTCGACTGCGACTCCCTCTGCCTCCGCTTTGTATTCAAGCAGACTGATGAAGCGGTCGAACGCCCACGAGTGTAAGTCGAGATTCCCGTGTGGGCCCCAGTCTTTCGTTTCGTCGCTCCGGTCGTCTTCACGGATGCCGGACAGATCACCCACCGCGATTGTCCCGACACCCTCCTCAACACACCGCTGGACGATGTGCTTCGAGAGAATGTGGAAGTAGTGGGTGCGACGAGTCGACTTCTTGTGGTGAAGTCGCGTGGCCGGCTCCGACGTGGTGTCGTCACACTTCGCGATCTGCTTGCTGAAGTAGTAGTCGTCCTCTTTCAGACAGTTCAGCGGGTACAACTCTGCGCGCTCGTCTTCGTAGGCGAGGGCAGCGAAGTTGTTGATCCCGAGGTCGATTCCGACTGTCTTGTCGCCGGGCGCTTCAGCGACTGTGACTTCCTTTTTACAGACGAAGTGGAGTTCCCACTCGGTGCCCGTCCAGACTGCCCGAACCTGTTGGACACTCTCCACCGTAGAGACATCAACCTCGGGCCGAGTCTGGTACTCGCACAGCGCGAAGTCCGACCAGTAGTCTTTCAGATTCTCTCCTTTGGAGAGCCGGACGCGGTTGTATTGAGTGTCAAGTTTGAACCCAGCGTCTTTGAACGTGACCGTGCTTCGAGGGTGGTCGTCGCCGTGTTTGCGGTAGCCGGGCGGGTTCGCTCGGGTGTCTCCATTCTGTCGTTTGCCGTACCAGCTAGTGAACGCCTCAGCGAGCTCTTGGAGAACGCGCTGACTTGACTGTGAGTGGAGGTCACTATAGCGTTCGTGTGACTTGAGGTACGCGGTGAGTTCGTCGTGATCAGGGATGTGGTCGATTTCGTTCCACACTCGATCACAGACCCACCGACCGACATTCCAGAGTTTTGAGGCGGCGAATCCGAGAGCGTCAAGATCGTCTTGCACCTGTGATTGGTTCTGGATGGACGCAGTATAGGTGCGTGTGACGACCTGATTCGCCATACGTAATCTATGTCTGCAAACTGACTTAACGGTATGGGTTCGGCAGCGTGGAATATCCAGCCATGCTGTCATCGGTTGATGATGGAGGAGCTGTCGGATTCATCCCACCCCTGAAGGTGTGGGCTTTCTCCTTGCTACTGCTGTAACACTACCCGGCCGAATTGCGCTGTGTATCTTGCACAGCCGCTCTTAATCTACCTGAATGCTGTCAGAAGTGCCTTGCAAGATACAGAGAGAGAGTACAGCAGACCAATAATTAACTCGCTGTAGAGCGTACGAACGGTATGAGCGCACTCCAGTCGAAAACGGATGTCGTGAGAGAAATAGCTCTTCTCTCTGTTCTCGGGCTTGTTGGTGTACTCCTTTACTATCTTCCTCAACCAGGCTACAGCCAGTCTCGACTCGTTCTCTTTGGACTTATCGCAGCTGCCGCCGTACTCGGTGGGGCCGGTATCGTACTTCACAGAGCCACTATCACAGTAGTAGGCACTGTCGGGCTGTTTCTACTGGGGTTTTGGCAAGCAGCCCTCGGCGTGTTCATCCTCCCCGTTGCCGCTTTTCTTGTAGCCGCTGCTCTTCTGGACCGATCTGAGAACACCCGGACGATCAGTCCCAAGCAATCCTCATAGGACTGGTCCCCCTCGATTCAATAGACCCCATCCAAACCTCGGACCAGTACGAGATACGCGCTGTGCATTCAGCAAGGCTTCCGAAACGTATCACTACTTGAGGGTTTCAACGAGGCCTGCTAAGTCAAAGGCCGTATAGACCGGCTCGGTCCAGCGCTCGAGCGACGAGTCGCCTCTCGCCCCTTCGCGAACCCGAGCAGCATCGGTCCGTGGAGGTAGTCGTCTTGTTTCACAACTCGTTTAGTTTCCTCTGAATACCCCCTTGTTTTGGGCCAATTTCCATCGAATGAGCGAGAGAACTAGACGTGTTGGCCTGTATATCCGGGTATGGTTCGTGTCGACCATTCAGGAGGGGTGACCAAGTGCTGGTTGGATCGAGAGGAATTACAGAAGCTCGAGGAAGTGGCAGCGCAATCGGACTGGCAGCGAGAGGTGGCGTTACAACTGATGGGACGATGCGGACTCCGAGCTGACGAGGTCAACTATCCAGGTGACAGCCACCTGCGGTGGTCTGAGAAGGGTGACTGCTGGTTCGTCGAAGTTCGGGGCAAAAACACCAGTGGTAGCGATCCGAAGCTCCGCGATGTCTGGATGCCGGAAGACGTCGAGTCAAACGTCTTAACAAATTGAACTTGATGTCAATCATGGTTCGGCTGTGCTTTCGTCGTTCCGTAGCGAGTAGAAGGTTCGAATCTTCCCATCGTCAACGTTCAGAAAGACCGCTTCGCCCGGTAGTCTAAACAATCTGATCACGTTGTATAGGTCCTGCATCGAACCAGCAGTGTTCACGATCAGTACGAGTTTAGCGTAGTAGGTCACGTCCTCGTCTGTGGATGGATAGTCAGTATGTAACAGAATTCTTCTGTTCATATTTACTTCAGGAATAGACAGAATTCGTATATGAACTCTAGTTTGAGGGGGGAGAAGGGATAGTTAATCTGCGTCAGACAATCTGTGAATCTTGGGAGAACACTTCGTTTCTACGCGTTGTATTAAGCATAGCCTGAATACAGTAGCGCGATTGAATCAATACATCAGTGAATAGGTGAATCCCCGAAAGAGATTTATAACCGTGACAGACTTTAACCTAGTCAAAGGAAGCAGCCTACATTCCCGAACCGAGTGTGCCGAGGAGGACTCGGAGCCCGCTGCCACGGGTGCCGAGATCACTCTCGGCGACCCAAGCCCTCGCTCAGGAGAGCACATCTACTCACTTTTACTGGGCCTAGAAAATGCTTGGGTCTCCGGAGAAGTATGCTAGTAAAACCCATACAACGATATGGACTATCACGAGCAGTATACGAGACTCATCGAATACATTCGCGAAGAAAATAGTTCGCGGACGCAGTGTATAGATGATCAAATCCCATGTGCCATTTGGTTCTACGAAAACGACGTGCTGGATCGGAACGACCGTTCGAAAAGCACCAGCGATGTCCGTGAAGCGATTGGTGATCAGTTCGGTCACCAGACAGCGACAATCCTCGGGAAGCTATCCGAAATCAGCATTCTCGAGGAGACACGGGCTAGTGGAAATCGATTCGTAGCAAATGAGCGTGTCGACGAAGTCTTCTTTGATCCCTCAGATCCAGAAATTCCTCGCTTGATCGATGAGGAGATCAACCTCTTCATCGATGCGCTACATGCACGTGATCGCCCGCTCGGAATCGAAGCAGCTGCGGACGGCGGCGAGGAGGAAGACGGCCTTGTGAACGCCCTCCGACTGCTCGCTGCGGACGTACTTGACGTTCCTCCAGAATATGTCGAAGAAGCACTTCGTGAACCAGATGATCCGTTCGACCGGATGGACCAGTACAGCCACCTCGTGACTCAGATCAAAGAGTCGCCGAATGTTGAACATCGTGGCGAGTACGACGAGATGGGGTGGCGACGAGCTGCAACGAAATACTCGCTATCGGATCACGCCGTCCACCTGACCAGGAATGAATCCCTCCCATAGCTAATTTCAGGACTGCTCAACAGACGAAGATCCAGAAGATCAAGAATCAGAAAGAACACCATGTTGCTGGAGAGCGTAGCTAAGAGATAAGCCACGGGCAGGCGGTGTTCCTGATATAGGCTCACGACTCGCTGACGATCTCACCGGGTCGATTAGTGAGCAGCTCAGATAATCAAAAGTACTCAGAAGCAACGAGGTTTTGATGTCGGAACCAGGCATCTATCTCTTCGCCGTCCGCTTCAATCTTGTAACTGTATTCGTCGACTTCAGCCTCCCCGTCAAGATCGTCCTGCATCACGTCGACGACTGTTCCCACTGTCCCTTGGTACGGTGAGTCAGTACTGTTGGATCCGAAGTAGACTTCCACGGAGTCACCCACCTCGTACGGTTCGTCCGCGGGGTCGGGAGTGTCTTCATCAGCCCCCACAATCTGCTTAGCCAAGTTCTGTAAGGAGGTGTCTTCATCCTTCCATCGAACCTCCCGAGGAACCACCCTGTTGAATAGTCGTTTCCGCCGTCTGGTGAGAGTCTTCAGACCACCAATTCCGAACATACGATTCAGCACGTGGATGTTGTCCGCGTCCTGCATTGCGTGCGCTGGATAGGTGGGTTCACCCTTGGTGTATGCTATCGGAGTCACGTCCTCTTCTATCAACGCCTCCATTCGATCGAAACGATCGTCAGCCTTCCACGGAACAAACTCATAACCGTCGTACCCATCTGTTTCGTACTGACCTCCTTCGATTGCGTTTGATTTCGAACTGAAGGCAACGATAGCACGCCACGTCCACTCATCATCTTGATATAGGAGTACGAGATTTACCTCCTCTATTCCAGTCTTTCCAGTGTGCAACCCGAGGTAGTCAATAGCAATTCCAGCGGAAACTTCCTCTCTATCTAAGGTGAAGATAGTTGGCCATCCGCTATCCGTCTCGTCCTGAACTTCGATATTCTCTCCATGAACTAGGAGCATCGAGTTGGCTAGAACCGTGCTATTTGGCATCTCCGTACCGATTGGAAGAGGGACTGAATCATCGAAATTCATAGGTGTTACTGCGGTACGTGGTTTGGATTTGTAGGCTTGCGGGTCGGGCTAGACTGTTCACCCTTGCGAAGCAGATTGTTGGTACTCCCAGCTAGCGATCAGCTGTGGCGGGTGAGCGCTCGTCTCAGCGGTCTAATTGGAGTCCAATCCGTATTGCTAGTGGCCTCTGATCACTAAGATCCGTCCTTTCAGCGGGATTTTTGAAGTCAATAGGCGGGCCAGTTATTTTCTAAGCACAGAGTTTGACTTCTCTCCCGAAGGCATATCAGCAGTAACCACAATATAGGTAGTATGAGCCGGGCCCGTGATCCTGACGATGCTGGCGACGTGACGCTTACCCTCGAAGATGAGTGGTACGTCGCCCGCGACGAGGAGACGGGTGTTGCGAGCCAAGGCAAAACACGGGCTAAGGCCCTCGCAAATCTCGCTGAGGCGCTCGAACTACATGAGCGCCCGGTCCCCGAGGGCGAAGACGTCGACGACCCATCGACAGCACCGTGGTTGTAGCAAGGAACAGCGCTTAGAAGGGGGTCCCCCCTTCTAGTAGTTTTTATTTCCAGCAGAAGTTGTGTCTGGTAGTGGCGCGGCGTACCTACTCCGGCACGGAGGTCGTGAAAGCACTTGGGAAGTGGCGCTTCCGGAAAGTCGACCAGACTGGGAGTCACGTCAAACTCCGCTATCAGGACCCGAACACAGGCGAGAAGCGGACGGTGTCTGTCCCACTACATGATGAACTCGCAACGGGCACACTGAAAAGCATCGCAGAGCAGGCTGGGGCCGAGGACTTTCAGGAGTTCCTTGATGCGATTGACCAACTCGTGTAATCGGCGAGGAGTTCACACGGAGAATGACCGAGATCGATAATATTGTAATCCTGCTCGCGACGGCGAATCTCATCTGGATACTAACGGGCATTACCCTGATTATAGTAGGTGCTATAATTCCGACTGACGTACTCACAGGCCCGATATTTGACATCAGAAGTCTCGGTAGTGCGTGGAAAACAGCAGGCACTCTCCTCGGGATAGCCGACCTTGTAGCAGTCGCTAATTTTCTCGGGGACGATTTCTAATCACTCTGAGAATCTTGGAGAGGAATCTCACCGCGAGAGTTACCCCACAATATACAATAGGCTGCCTCGTGGGGTAACAAATAATGAGTGAGTCAGGGAAACCAGAGACTCCGAACCTCCCCACGTACGTGACCGACCCCCTCGAGCGACAATCACCCGAACAGCTGGACACAATCGCCGCCTATGCGGAAGCACTAGCCGACTGGAAGCGGTCACAGCGCGAAGAAGACGCGACTGCAACACGTGCGGCCGAGGAAGTCGACGAGGAGGCTATCGAAGACCTCGAGGAGCGTGGCTTCGAAACGGATCCCGAAGCCTACGAGGACGTGCCGCCGAAGGCGTACATCACGATCAAGGAGACCAAGCCCGGATATCACTACTACTACTGGCAGTGGCGTGAGGGCGACAGCTGGGCGAACGAGTACATTGGGCCAGTAAATTCTGAAATTACTGAAAAATAGAGTGAAACAGTTACTACCGGAGAGGGGAGGTAAAAAAGGCGAATATTGCTAGCATCAGCGCGACCGAAGACAGGAATGCAACCCGATAGATGGGAGGGGCAATCATGGCAGCCGTGATTGTCCCCGCACCAGTAATAACCGCGACAACGGCTTTTGGATTCGGAGTCATCGTTTATCCCCCTCAGATCGATTCTCAGCGGAGGAATCGTCACTTCGATTGTGGATCCACGCGGCATCATCCAATGAAACTCGTGGAGTGTCTCCACCAAGTACCAATGACTCTTGATGATGCTCAATATCAGAGAGATCTAGACCGGTTGTTTTTGTATATCGATTCTCTGTCGCGGATTCGACGGTGGTTGTAAACTCGGGCTTGCCACCCGAGTCAAACTTTTCGGTGGACATGGGTTGGGGGGTCGCCGCGCTCCGGTCGCGAGCGAGAGTTCATCATGCTGAGTTGGCTTCCAAGCGCCATCTCGGGTGAACCCTCAAACCACACATTCCACACCAAAGAACATAAATCTTTGGTGAAACATCTATGTTATAGTCAAGTGAATTTAATTTGGTTTGTGTGGTCTATCTCCATATATACTATGGTAGCAAGAGCGGCCGGAATATAGCACATTATCCACAATTATGATTATGAATAAAATGCGATAGACTTCAGTAGAACGGAAATATCTTAGACGAAGACGCTGATCCGGAAACTCCGATTACTTATCCGAGGCTAAACTGTTCGTATAATCATCCCCAGTTTGAGTTTGTATAGATTTTGGCTCCTCAGTTTCATCAAGAACCTGCTTAGCGCGGCGCCGCGTCTCTTCGTCACTGAGATCATCGCCGCCAATAATTTGTGCAAGCTGAGTGATAGCATTCATAGAGTCATCAAGCTCAGAATCTTGGGAATTGAATTGAGGGTTCTGTTCCATCATCTGGACTGCTTCCTCTATGGGTTCAGACATCTCGTCAATGTACTGATATATTTTCTCTCGATGATCACCTGGATTCTCAACGTCAGTATATTCATCTAATCGCTTCAAGCGAAGAGGGCTACGCAGGAACTCGACCGCAATGTACAGTTTCATTGCTTCCTCGAAGGCGGGACTAAGCCTCCCTTTCACCTTGTCGTCGTTGAAAGCACGGATTGTAGTCTTCAGGTTAGATAGCAATTCCTCGTCTACGGTAGGGCTCGTTCGGGTTGTGCCCGTCATCACAGTTCTCACCATGCGCTCTAGGGGTACTTAAAACCTTCTTTATTTTGTGTTATTAATATTGAATAAAACAACCATCTATAGTTTCCATCACCCAATTAATTAATATGGCTTATTATACTATGAAATAAATCCAATATTTCGTGTCATTTAATACCATGGAACAAGTTATATAGGCTGATGTCCCCAACGCAATTCCTCGAGGCACACGACGACCTCGAGTCCGATACGAGTAGACAGGCTCGTGCTGATGCGGTGACGTGGGGCATAATGTCACGGCGGGGGCGAAAGAACCTGTCTTGGGGGTTAGAGACCCCAGAACCAGAACCGCCTGCCGAGGACCTTCACCTGTCCATGGCAGAGTGGATAGAAAGCGTCCTGTGTATGATTCTCGAAGACCCCGGAGAAGTACGCGAACTCGAGGAGAAGTACATCAGGCGAAAGGGACGGGTCGAAGACCAGTACAGCCGGACAGAGCAGAACACACTGAAGCACCAGATGCGAGAGAAGCGGATCATCGGGGTCGAATACATTCCAAAAACAGTATGCTCGGCTCGTGATATCGTGACGCGATTGGGGAACCTGATTATGCAACAAGGGGAGGTTACCCTATCGTACGTAGACCAAGATTTGGTGCTCCGTTTTGAAGAGTTATGCCGAGATCAGCGAGGTAGTAGAAGAGAGAATATGAGAGAACTATACAAGTCCGGCGTTCGGGCGTCTGTTCTTAGCGGCAATATGCCAGAGGTAGACAGTGCTCATGCTGTAACTATCGGATGGAAAGAGGCAGCTATGACCAAGCTGTGTCCCGAATTATACCTCCAATAAACTTCTTTATCAAAATCTACCAGAGAGGCTTACGCCAATGTATGAGTCTCCACATAGAATCCTACATTCAAACCAGTAGCAGTCGGGTTCGTTTTTAAACAGAGGACCAGGCGATGTCACCATCTGAGGATTCCAACATTCGCGCGAAAGTCTGGCCCGCGTCCTCCAAGCGAGCGAACGCGTACCTCGCCCGCATGACCGAGGGCCAAACCATGCAGGCGATTCTCCGGTTCGCGCGGGGCGACAGCGGGGCGACCGTCGTCGCGTGTCCGTTTGCGTCGACCCAGAAGGCGGGCCCGTCGTGCAGGAGGAGGAGGTCAAGCACGAGCGACTGTAGGACCGGAACGCCGTCTCCCCTCAATATCGAGCAGTATAATGTCGTCGTTGAGCTGCGGCAGCAGCATCTCGTTCGGCGCCGGATCGACCTGGTCAGTAAGAGGCCGATTGCGGTCAGCACCCCGTGTCCGTTGCTCAACCGTCGATTGATTCGACGTTGAGTGTCTCACCATATTCGACTAGCTGGTCACTTTGCCAATAAGCTACGGCCTGGTGCTTCAGAATTTCGGGAAACCGACGGGTTGGGTGTGGATTTGGGTTCAGTCGCCGGTTTTTCCGGGCCGATCATCGTTTCGGGAAATCCTTCCAGAGCTCGGATACACCTCTAGAGGGCGTATCACAGACTGGTCCCGTGCGTGAGCGGTTCTGAGACCAATATTAGCGCGTACCAACTCCCACATAGATCACCGTAGGAGAGCGGGCAATGACGGCGTCGGAAAATCAGAGCTACCGGATATTCGCGAGTAAGGTCGTGCCTGCGCCGATAACTTTTGTACAACGACGGCGCACTACGGGTATGTCCCGTGGCACTCGTCTCTCCTTGGAGGAGACGCCCTACGATCACGCCGAATTCTCTCGCCTGTGGATCGTCGCTACCACGACGTACGGCGTCGGTGACATCGTGACGACTATCGCGCTCATCCAGTTCAGCGAGTCGGTGAACGAGGGGAACGGCCTGTTAGGGACCGCTATAGACACGTTCGGTCTCTGGGGGCTGGTGGGGATCAAACTCGTCGCCTTCGCCGTTTGCTTAGCCTTCAGCCTCGGAGGTGCTCGAGACGCCGACCCACTACTCTACTACGGGCCGCCGACAGCGCTCTCGCTCGTCGGCGCGTTCACGACCGTATACAACGTCCGACTGCTGATCGGCTGACACGTGGACATGTTCGGGACGGCAAACCGACGGGGCCCTTGGGAGCGTTCCTCACGGTTCGCGCCGATTGCTCCGTATTCCGCCGTTCGGAAGGCGGGGAATGGGGACCGTTAATCATACCGAGCCCACCAGTACCATCGGTCGTAGTCCCCCGTCTCTTTGATGTAGAGCGTATCGTCGACCACGACCACTACGTACGACCGTCCCTGTCGGTTGTGGATACCGTTGGCTTGAGTCCGTCCGTCGAGTGGGAGTTGCCACACGACTTCGCCGGTCGTCCGGTTGACACCGCTGAGGTCCGCCCCGGCCCAGACGTACCGTCGGTCCGAACCGATCGCCAACACCTTTCTCAGGTCCTCTGTAGCGTTTGCAGTGACTACTCGCCCCGTGTCGCGGTCAACGGCAAGAATCGTCTCCGTGTCGCTGTACCTGTCCCCGGTCGGCCGCCTGATCGAGAAGACCGCGTACTCACGCGACTGATTCAATGTCTTGAGTACCGACGAGACGTTGCCGATGGGCGCCGCCCACTGTTCCTGTCCGGTCTCGGCGTCATAACTGCGTAGTGTTACGCTCCGTGCCCGACCTTCGGGTCCGATGCCAGAGTCGTGGACTGTCTGTATCGTGACTGACGACCGGGTCGCATCCGGATTCGGCTTGTAGATCGGCAGGAATCCTTCCGAGGTGGGCGGATCGGTGCGATTCCAAACGATATCGCCCGTTGGCGCGAGCCCGAATAGTTGCGTCTCGCCGATTGCGACCAAGTGATCACCGCCTTCGGCAGCATAAAGCGTCCGAATGGGGGTCTGCTCGATGCCGGCGACTGACGTTTCCCACACTTGCTCCCCCGTCTCCGCGTCTAGTGCAGTGACGGTGGTATTGTAGCTGACGTAGACTCGGTCGTTGGCAAACGTCACCCACGGCCGATAGGTCGGCCCCCCGCCGAACGGCCCGCCGCGTGGTGGGAACGCTCTGAACCGCCACGCTACGGTCCCGCCATCGACCGCGACGATGTAGGGTCCACGATTCACGATCAAGTGATTCGTCTGCGGGTCGAACCGGTTCGCCCCCTCGGACGTGTTGTACACCTCGGCTCCCTCTTCTGGATCGTACGCTGTCACCCCTCCGCTGTTCAGTCCACGCTGGAAGACGTAGGCGACACCGTCTTCATCGATGGCTTCTGTTTTGAATATTCCTCGACCGCTACTGTTGACCGTTAGCCGCCGATTGCCAGTCCGCCGGTCGATGGCGTGCAGACGTTCAGACCCACGAGGGGCGCGAGTCCTCAGATACAGATACCGCGACTGGCCGGCTCGATCCTCCTCAGCGACAAACGGATCTCTGATATCGATGGACCTGTCCTCCCCCACGCTGGTCGGAAGGGTCGCGTTCCACGTCCGTTCCCACGCCGTTACATCGATCTCGGAGATTTGAATGCTCCCGTCGTCGTTAATCGAATTGATAACTACGGGCACTTCGTTGTCGTCCCCGATTTCCACGTCGTACCCCCGACCGCTGACCGATATCGGATCGCTGATCCGTCCGGTTGCAGATTGAATCCGATAGACGTGTGTGCGGCCGTCAGACGTTTGCAGACGAACCACGACTTGCCTGGTCGTACCGTCGTCGAACGGGTACTCTTCATAACTGATCTCCTCAACGCTCCGACTGAGGTCGACAGCGGTCGGCAAGGTTTTGTTCCAAGCGACCGTCCCCCGTTCTGCGTCGAGACCGACGACCTTGGCCGTCCCGTCGTCTTTGAACCCGACCACGAGGGTTCCCCTTTCGAGTGCCAGCGGCTGGACGGCTCCTGCGGCTGTCGTGAGTTCCGTCCGCCACACGACTGTCCCCTCGTTGTCGAGAGCGACGAGACGGTACGTTGTCTTGTTGAGCCGGTATCCTGCGGCGATCCCGTCGCTGTTCAGACGGTCGAACACCTCGCGCTCGGTGGTCGACTGAGCTAGCGTGTAGTTCCACTCGATCTCTCCTCGGTCTACGCTCACCGCACTGATCGTTCGGCCGTCAGAGAGCGTGTAAATGTCGTCGGTTGGAGTCGAGTAGAAGGCATTAGATCCACCGACAGCGATTATTGACTCGGCACCGGGCAGATCGAGTTCTGCCGTCGAGTCGGGGAGGTAGTTCACCGTCGGGGCGGGGTCGCGTGTCTCTCCTTCGGTAACGTTCACCGTCAGCGACGCTGTCGCGGTCGCCCCGTCGTCGTCGGTGACGCGCAGCGTAACGTTGCGCGTGCCCGTTGATTCGAACGTCTGCTGGAACGTCTCGCTCGTGCTCGCGTTCCGCCCCCCGACCGACCAGTCGTACGCCTCAACGACGCCGTCTCGGTCGGTCGTAGTCGCCGAGAACGTTATCGAGTCACCGACCGGCACCTGGGATGATCCAGCGATAGAGACGTTCGGTGCGCGGTTTGCTACCCCGACGGTCACCACCGAAGTATCCGTCAGCCCCGAGTCGTCAACGACGGTGAGTTCGACGCGCCGATTCCCGTCGTCGGTAAACACATAAACCGCCGTCTCATTCGTGTAGGTCTGGCCGCTAACGTTCCAGCGGTAGCCGGTGATCTGACCGTCCCGTGCTTGGGAGTAACTCCCGTCAAGCGTGACCGCCTCGAACGTCGTTGTGTTCGCCGGCACCGACGGCCTCGAGACGGGCGGAGCGGTGAGCGTGACCGTCTCCGTGACTGTCGTCGTCGCGCCGTCGTCGTCGGTCACTCGAACGCTCACGTTCCGTGTGCGGTTCCCGTGGTATCGGTGCGACGCATTCGGACCGAATTCGTCGACGTACTCCGCGCCTTCGCCGCCGGAGCCGACCGTTGCGTCGGTGTCGAGCTCCCAGGCGATGTCGACGACCCGTCCGTCGCTGTCGTTCGTCACTGCTCGGAACTGGACCTGGTTGCCGATGACGGGTTCCGAGGTGTCGATCGACACCTCTGGTCGCCGGTTCAGGACGGTGACGGTTCTAACGACTGACCGAGCCACACCGCCGTCATCGGATACGACGAGGCGGATCTTGTACTGCCCCTCGTCGGTAAACCGAACCGTCGATCGTGCGGATCGGTCGTCGATCACACCCGTATCATTAATATCCCAACCGTATCCGACGATCTCGCCGCGGGGGGCCTCGCTCCCCGTGGCATTCAGCGGGATCGTCTCGTTCGTCTGCACCCGGTCAGGCAGAGGGAACTGCGGTTTGGGTGGCGCCTTCACGTCGATCGTCCGGACGACAGTCGTTGTCGCCCCGTCGTCGTCCTGGGCACGAATCCGAACTTCTCGCTCCCCGGCCTCTGAGAGGTCGATCCGGTTGTGAGCCCCTACTCTCTCAATCGTTCCGTCGGCATCCACGTCCCACGTCAGGTTCACGATCCGACCGTCGGGATCGGCGGCCGCCGTCGCATTCAAGCGGACCGTCTCGTTCACAATCGCTGGCGACGGACTGATCGTAGTCGTCAGGTTCGGCGGTCGGTTCCGAACCGTGAGGTTCTGGGTCGTAGTGCGCACCGTCCCATTGTCGTCGACGACCCGGAGCGTGATCGCGTACTCCCCATCGTCGTCGTACGTCCGCGTCGCGTTAGTCCCCGACCGCTCGTACTGGCCGTCGCCGTTGAGGTCCCACTCGGCCGTTTCGATGGCGCCGTCGGGGTCACGGCTATCCCCTCCCAGTAGATCGGCGCGCTCGCCGGTACGCACCGTGTCGGGGAGATCGAAGGCCGGAGCCGGCGGGGCGTTCACGTTGACGGTGGCGTTCGCGGTAGCGGTTGCGCCATCGTCGTCGGTGACCCGAACCGTGACCCTCCGCACCCCCGCCGTCTCATAGACGTTGGTGGCCGTTGACGATCCGAGAACGAAGCCGTCGCTTTCGTTGAACCGCCAACTGTACTCCGCTATGCTGCCATCGGAGTCGTTTGCGCCCACCGCAAACTCCGTTGGCTCCCCTGCGACCGGCGTGTCGGTGGCGAACACGGCGGTCGCGTTCGGTGCTCGGTTTCGCACCGTTACGTTGGTCGTCGTCGTCACTATCTCGCCACGGTCATCGAACACGACGAGACCGATCGTGTACGTCCCGTCGTCTTCGAACGACCATTCGACGATCGGCCGAGTGAGTGGAATTCCGGTTCGACCCGTAGGGGTTTCGACGAACCATAGATAGCGGGAAATCTGCCCGTCCGGATCGGTCGACCCCCCGCCATCGAGACGAATCGACTCGTCGGTCCGTATCGGCCCGTTCGTGTCGATGACGGGTGTCGGCGGCACGTTGACGTGGATCTGCCGCGCGGTCGTATTGGTCGCGCCGTCATCGTCGGTCACTCGGATGCGGACGCGGTGGTCGCCGCTCTCAGCGAAGGCGTATTCGACACTCGCGCCTCTCTGTTCGAACACACCGTCGTCGTCCAGGTCCCACGAAACGGCCTCAACGGTGCCATCGCGGTCCGTGCTCGCACTGGCGTCGAAGGTCGCCGTGTCGTTGACGCGTGGGACGTCGGGGGCGTACGTGACGTTCGTTCGCGGCGGTCGATTCGTCACTCTGAGCGTCGTATTCGCCGTTGCCGTCGTTCCACGGTCGTCCGTGATTCGAAGTCGGACGGTGTAGTTGCCGTCGTCTTCGTAGCCACTGGCGGTGGTCCGACCGGTCCGTTCGAACGTTCCGTCTCCGTCGATGTCCCACTCGTAGCTCGCAATCTCTCCGTCCGGATCGACCGACTCCGATCCGTTCAGCGTCGTCTCTGTCCCCGTTGGGATCGGTGTCCTCGTCTCGACGGCCGGGTCGGGCGGTGTGTTCACGTAGAACATCACGTTCGCTGTCGTCGTCGCACCGTCGTCGTCGACGGCGCGGACGGTCGCCGTCCGCGTTCCAGCCCCTCGGTACGTGTGTGTCGCGGTCGGTCCCTCCGACTCGAAGCTCCCGTTCGACGCGAACCGCCACTCGAAGTTCACGACTTCGCCATCGGAGTCGTTGGCTGTCGCTGCGATTCCCGTCTCGCCCCCGACGACGGGTTGCTCGGTTGTCAGCGTCGCGGTCACGTCCGGAGGCCGGTTTTGCACCGTCACATTGGTCTTTGTACTTGCTGTTGCCCCCTCGTCGTCGGTCACACGGAGGCCGACCGTGTAGTTGCCATCGTCGGCGTACGACCGTGTCACATTTCTCTCCGACCGCTCGTACTGGCCATCGTCGTCGAGGTCCCACTCGTAGTTTGTGAGGTTGCCGTCGGGATCGGTGGACTGGGCAGCATCGAGTTCGACCCCCTCGCCGGTCTGTACTGGATCGCCGGCAGTAACGACTGGCTTCGGTGGGATATTGACGTGGATTCGGACCGTGGTGGTGTCAGTCGCTCCGTCGTCGTCGGTAACGCGTACCCGTATCTGGTAGTCGCCACCCTTGGCGAACGAGCGTTCGACGACCTCCCCGGTCCGCTCAAAGGTCCCGTCATCGTTGAAGTCCCACGCCACCTCGTCGATCGATCCGTCGCGGTCAGCACTCCGGCCAGCGTCGAACGTTGTCGACTCACCGATCATCGGAATGCCGGGTTCGTAAGACGCGTTCGCGCGCGGATCTCGATTTGTTACTTTTACGGTCGTGTTCGTAGTCGCGGTTGCCCCTCTCTCATCGGTCACTCGGAGGCCGATGCTGTAGTTGCCGTCGTCTTGGAACGTCCGCGAACTGTTCCGGCCGGTTCGTTCGAACTGGCCGTCTCCGTCGATGTCCCACTCGTACGTTTCGACCGCCCCGTCTGGGTCGATCGAGTCCGACCCGTTCAACGTCGCCCCTTCGAAGGTCAGGATAGACGTTGGAGCCTCTATATTCGGCTTCGGAGGGGCGTTCACGTAGAACGTGCGTGTCGCGTTGACGCTGGCGTCGTCGTCGTCGACGGCGCGCACGCCGACGGTCCGACTGCCCGGACTCTCGAATCGGGCGGAGACGGTTGTCCCCGTACGCTCGTACTCCCCGTCTCTGTCGAAGTCCCACTCAACCGTCTCGACAGTTCCGTCCGCATCGGTACTCGCCGTTGCGTCGAAGGTGATCGATTCGTTCGTGGTGGGAGAGGGCGGGGCATAGTTCCACTCCATCGATGGCGGTCGATTCAGGACTCGGATCGTCCGGTTTGTCGTCGCGACGGCACTGTCGTTGTCGATGAGTCGAACGCCGACTCTGTAGCGCCCGTCATCGGGGTACGTGCGGGTCGTCGCTTGTCCGTCTCGTTCGAACGTCTCATCGCCGTCGATGTCCCAACGGTATCGCTCGATCGTTCCGTCTGGGTCCCGCGACTGGCTCGCGTCAATGGTTACCGGTTCGCCCGTCCGCGTCGTATTCACACCGCCGAGGACGAACTGTGGCCGCGCGTTGACGTCGACGACCGTCGTCGTCGCGGTCGCAGCCCCAAACACGTCGGTCACCCGAATCGAGAACGCGTTCGGCCCTGACCGTAAGAACGTCTGGTTGATGCGCTTACCTCTCCGTTCGTACGTACCGTCGAGATCGAAATCCCACTCGTAGCGTTGAATCGACCCCGTTTCGGCGTTCGGGGTCGTGGCTGACAGTTCCGCTGCTGATCCCTCCGTTGGACGGTCCGGTGTCACCGTCACCGACGGCTCTCCCGGCGCCGCGCCGTACAGCCGAAGCGATTCGAGGACGACTTTCTGTTCATCGCTCTCGCCCCCCCGATTCCGAACCGAGACGCCCAACCGATCACCAGCGGTCAGGTTGTCCGGCAGATCCGCCCTGATCGTCTGATTTCGCTCCGGCGAGTACTCGATTTCCGCGAACTGTTGGCTCTGCCCCGAACGTGTTATCCGATACAGGCCGATGACGACCTCACCGTCAAAGTTCCTCCAGCCCATCTCGATCAACTCCTTGCCCTTCACCGCCCCGGTGATCACGTCATCAACGATCTCCTCCGAGTCGTTGATCTCTATTGGCGGTCCGGGATCGCCCGGCGAGGTCGGTGGGATCGACTGATTCCTCGGATACTTCTCCCGGGGGATTCTCTCCCGCGCGTCGCTGGTGAACGTATCCGTTCGCCAGGGGCCGACGTTCGAGGCGAAGTCGACCGCCCGGACGCGAACCTCGAACGTGCCGCTCTCGGGGACCGAGACCACTTTTTTATTTTCTCTAGTGCTCACGGCTGGATACCCCGTGAGGGACCACTCCGACCACGCCGTCTCATTCGTCGAGCGGTACTGTACGTCGACCCTCCTCGTCCGCTCGCTGGCGTTGAGTTGGAGCGTAGCCGCCTGAACGCCACCCGAGGCATTGATACCGACCGTTGGTGCTGTCCGGTCGGCGGTCACGTCAACCTGCGTCCGCCTGACGTTGTCTGCCGGATCACGAACCGCAACCTCAACCCGGGTCCGCCCCTCGGGAAGGTCGATCGACTCTCGAATCCGCCCTGTTTCTGACACCGTCGTCCAGGGGCTCCACGACGAGTCCGATCTCGGAGTGTCGATGCGATAGCGGTACTCTAAGCTCGCGTTGGGTGCTCGCCTATCGCTGACGTCCCACGCCAGCGGGACCGTCTCTCGCGACGTGATCCGCTTTCGCTCGTATCGGTTGGAAACCTCGTCGTAGTCCACTCTGACCGGGTTGGGCGCGTCGGCGAGGCTGATAGACGGAGCCGTTCGATCCGGCGGATCGTACTCCAACGTCGTCGTGTCCCACTCTCCCGTATTGTTCGCTAATCCGACGGCTCGTGCCCGGAGTTCGTACGCTCCGCGATTCGGGAAGTTGAGGCGACCGAACCCATCCGTGTCGTCAACCGTCTTCCAAGATTGCCACTCTTCCTCCCCTTGCGCCCGATACTGCAGTTCTACCTCGTCAACCCGTCGCTCCGGAAGGATACGAACGAAGACGTTGTTAGCCCGTGGATTGTCGTCCGTGACGATAGTCGTCGTCGGCGTGAACCGGCTGACGGGCACATCAACGTTTCGGACCGTCTGTTTCCCCGCTTCGTCGCGGACGACGAGTTGTACGCGATGCACCCCGTCTCGGAACTCGAATTCGAGGGGAATCTGTCTGTCGTCCGTCGCGGTTCGCCACGCCGACCACGACGAGAACCCGCTTCCATTGTCGACGCGGTACCGATATTCAATGTCGCTCCCATTTGTCTTATCGTCCCACGCGCTCCACGTGAGTGAGACGGACTGCTCTCGCGTCGGATAGACGATGGCTCCTGATTGTAGTTCCTCGGCGGGGGGACTCTCGACCAACCGGACATCCGGACGCTGTGTATCCGGCCCCTTTCGTGTGACGACGGTTACCCCGACGGGATCACTCGATATCCCTCCTGGATTTGCCCTCGCGATCAGCTTGTAGAATCCCGTCTCTCCGTCGGCCCGAACGATGATGTAGTAATCCCCCTTCGCGTTCGAAATCGTGTACTGGTTTCCATTCCCGCTCGCATCGAATGGTGTCCCATCGGCGGTCTGTAGATTGGGAGGTCTACTATCGAACACTTGGGCCTCGAAACTGCCGGAATTACCTTTTTCAAGTTTGAACGACACATCGCTTCCTGCGTACTCATCGGGATTCACCCGGTACACCGCGTAGTCATCCTCCGTCTCGAACGTGTCATAGACGACGGACTTGCCGTTCAGGCCGGTGAGCGTCGAACCCTGCCATCCGTGTGTGGGCATCGGTGACGAACTCCGGAGCGACTCCGAGCGTCCGGACTCCGACAACGCCGCCGTAGTGAGTTCGTACTGCAGGTACGTGTACACCCGTAGCGTCTCCAGTTGCCTCCGCAGAATGCTGTACGCCCGCAGGTCCTCCTGGCCCCTTGAGTTTCGGATGACACTCTCGTGTAGCGCGTCCGTATACTGCGGTATCTCCCGATTCAACTCCTCGAGCAGGGCTTTTCGCTCTCGGAGCAATTCCGCCTGCCGTTCTTCGTCCCCCTCTCGAACCGCCGTCTTGAGTGCCGCCGTGTTCTCCTCGAGGTCCGACAGCGTCCCGCGAATTTCGTCATACTGATCCTCGGTGTATCGATCGTCCAAATGGATCGCGACCGATTCGGCGTCGAGCGCCCCGGCAACGTTGAATGCCACAGTCCCGCCCCGCACGGTGGCCCGCGCCACGTCGAGGTATCTCTGGACCGTTGACACCAGCCCCCTCGTAACTAGATCCCCCGCTGCAAGCGCGCCACGACTGGCCGCGACATCGACCAGATCGGCCGTATCGGATACTATCTGCAGAAACGACAGCAGCAACTGCTTGAACTGACTCGCGGCTACGTCCGCATTCTGTTCGGCTCTCGTATCCCAATAATCGCTATTCAGGGACCGATCGTGATACTGCCCGTACAGCGTTCCCGATTGCAGCAACAGCGTCGTCGTCGCGTCATCGGCTCCCGTCTCCGCGTAGACCGGTTCGTACCCGACGGTCGTGTCCTCGCGAGCGACTAGCGCCCGATCCGGGTCCTGATTTGCGAACTCCCGGTCCCTGAGCTCCACAGTTACGGTGAGATCCTGCCGTTCAAGCCGACCGATGTCATCCCACTCAAGCGTGATGTCGGCTCGGTCGTTCTCGGCCCCGTCGACGTTTCGCTGGGCCACCAGACGGCCGTTCACGTAAACGTTCAGGTACGGCTCGCTGGCGAATACCTCTCCGGAATCCGAAAATAGTTGATCGCCACGAACCCTGACGTCGAATGCCGAGTACACGTTGTCGTCGTCTATATCTTGTCGGTCGACTAACTCGACACTCATGACGCCGGACCGTCTTGGCGTTCGGTCGCTTGGCTGTTCCGGAAGGAGTCCGAACAGCGACAATCCAGGCGACTTGACCCGGTAGACATCCCTCGTCTCGGTTCGCTCAACTAATGTGGCGTCAAGTGGCACCCACTGCCCATCGACGAACCGATACAAAACCGGTTCACGGTCAGAACCAACGAGTTCGCGATTGATACTGATGCGGAACGTCGCCCCCGCTATGTCCTCATCAGCGAGAGTTGGATGGGAGACGTTGAAGTATGCCAGTCCGCCATCCAAGCGGAGCGACCCACCGCCTTCGAGCGGCGAGTCAGACCGCGAAACCGTGATTTCTACCGGCTCAGAGTTGACCGTTGACACGTCCAATCGTTCGAGTGTCACGTTGGCTTCCTCCGCCGCCGGCGACGCTTCGCTCCTGATCGTACGCTCCTCTTCACCCGCCGGAACCGCTATTTCGACCGTGTTGTTGTCGATGCGACTCGCCGTCGCCAACTGTACATTCGGACTCGGCGTCACTTGGTCCGGCGTCTGGGAACCGTCGCCGGCGGACGAATCGGACCCATCACCGCCTCCGCTGGTATCTCCGCTGCCGACGTTGACTGCCTCGTCTTCTCCGCCGCTCTCACTGCCACTTTCATCATCGCTATCCGCAACGGTATCGGATGGTGTACTCTCCGGATCTGGGGATGGTGTACTCTCCGGATCTGGGGATGGTGTCGCCGGTTCGGCCTCCGTGTCCTCCGGACTGGAATCCTCGGTCGGCGCTTCCGTCCGTTCCGAGTCACCCGACGATTGCGGTCGGTCAGTTTCCGATGTGGGGGTCTCACCACCAGGCTCCGGGTCCGAGCTTCCACCATCGTCAAACACTCCGGGTATTCCGACTCCCGCTCCCACAAGGATCACCACCAAGAGGAGTGCTCCAACCTGCCGGCGAGTGAGTCTACCCCACATCTACATGTCGTTTGCTTAACCGTAAGTACTTATTAGTTGTTGACCGATTGAATTGTTATTAACCAGTCATTACCGGCGGCTGAATGCGGTCTCGACAATCTGAACGTGGCAACCAACTTTCAGACCTTCTTTTCGATGCCATCCTCACCCGTGTAGACGACAAAATTTCAGGCGGTGTCGGCCGCCATATATCGAAGTATAGGTATTCCTATATGTTGTCCGTGGTGTGGTCGGCGACCGTCTCGCGGAGCGTATCGAGGTACTCGGGCGCCGCTTTGACGAATCCCAACCGGAGCGCGAGGCAGAGCGCGCGTCCGACGGCGTCGCGGTGATCGGGGTAGTCGTCAAGCGCGGCGAGGAACGCGACGAGGTCGACGACCACCCACCGACCCCGCGCCGGCCGACGGAGGAGCCGACACACGGCGCGAGATACCGGAGAGTGACGGCGCCAACACCGCCCTGGAGGACGTCGTCGATAGACCGCTGATAAGCCGTATCTAATTACACTAGCGAACAGGCGAAGATACAGCGCGACGCCGTGAGACGAGAGAATAGACGCCCGACTCCGGTGCCGGCGAGGTCGACCTCCCCGAACGCGACAGCGCCGTCGCTCGCGACGGCTCACCCGGGCGTTGTGGCTCTAACCAATACTATACATGGAATGTCCGGGTTCACGGGGGTGAATCGGCGCCGGACACCGTGAGAGAGCCCGCCCGCGTGAGACAGCGGGGGGCGCCGCCCTTGCCGACGGTGGTCGACGGCGCTGAACCCCCAGGGTAACGGCGTCGAACCTCGGCGGCCGCACCCCGGTAAAGAGCGGCGGCGCTGTTCTCACCGCGAGACGACGCAGAACGGTTCGAACCCCTTGGCGGTCGCCTGTTCCCCACCCGCCCGCTCCCGTTCGCGACGTTCTTTTTCTTCCTCGGCGAGCGCTTTTAGCGTCGCCCCGTCGACGTCGACGCCGGAGTCGAGGGCGCGACTATCGTAGGATCCGCGCCAGCGCCAGCTCGGCGTGTCGATAATCTCTTTCAGCTCGTCGTCGTTGAGGCCGCGAACGAACCGACGCCGGTTTCGACGGCGCCGCTGGAGTTCCTCCCCCGCCCGCTTTCGGTCGCGGGGGTTTCGGCTGTGATTCGCGAGCCGTTCGAGCCGCCAATCGCCGAAATGGGGAATATCGCCCACCATGCCCGGTCGATAGCACGCGGAGGGTATGAAAGTCGGAGACGTTTCACGCGAGGGGGGTACGCGGGGACGCCCACTCTCCCTATTCACCGGGGTTTGGGAGTGTGGTAGGGGTAGGCGGGGGGTGAGAGACGGCCGGGCCAGGGGTGAGATCGGGGGTGGGCGCAACGTGGGACCACCCTCGCCCACCCCTCGGTGGTTGCGGACCCCCCGAGCGCTGGGCCGCCGACCCGAAGATTATACCCGCCGACGCGCATATATTGGTATAGAATGGCCACGCAAACCGCCGGTGTCGCGGAGGAGCTTCTTGACGAGCCACACGTCGAGGGGCGGCGTGTCTCGGTTCTCCAGCTCCGCGATCGCGTCGAGGAGGTCGGCGACACGCCCCAGGCGGTCGCCGAGGACTACGACCTCGATGTCGCGGCGGTCTACCAGGCGCTCGCGTACTACCACACCCACAGGGAGGAGCTGGAGGCCGTCCGCGAACGTCGCGAGCGAGAGACGGCCGCCCTCCGGCGCGAGGTCGCGGCGAACCGCCCGGACGGCGTCACCCCGCCCTAAATGGGCGCCGCGGAGTGGGGGTTTCTCCTCGACGAAAACGTCGGCCGCTCCGTCGCCCAGGAGCTCACCCGTCGCGGCTATCACGCCGAGCTCGTCGTCGACGTCCTCGCCCCCGGTTTCGCCGATTACACCGAGGTAATCCCGTACGCTCGCGACCACGGCCTCGTCGTCGTTACCAAGGACTATTCGGATTTTAGCGCTCTCTCCCCCGACGAGCACGAGGGCGCATTCTCGTCGCACGCCACGATCATACAGCGGCCGAAATGGCGACTGGCGTCGACACGCTCGTCGACGCCTATCCGTCGCGGGAGTCGTTCCGTGGGCGACAGGAATTCCTCGACGACTGGATTCCATAGCCTTTAGTCGAGACTGACATGTCAGTATAACCGAAAACTTTATTATTCTTCATAACATAGTGTGAAATATGGAGTGTAGTCCCTCCCTGAACAACGAGGCTTCGCTTCTGCGGGCAGGGAGAGATATCTGTCCGTCGTATAAGTATAGTGTGAGAAATGACATGCCCAAAACTACATATAAATATGATTATAACATCAAATGTAGTTGGGATATATTATGCTGGCACTTTGGCTTTGCAGATGCTAAGTGTAGTTCTACTTTATCTCAACTACAGACAGAACGGGGGGTGAAAGCCCCTCCCTGAACATCGTATAGTACGCTAACCAACTGTTTATTCTTTTCGCTGGGGCATCGCATCACCCATCGACATTCCCCACGCCCAGAGATATCCCTTAGAATCTGTATATTGCTGTAGCTGAGGGCTATAGGCCTTTGTACGTGCCTCTTACTTTATCAAATGTCCCCTGTTCGGAAATGATGAGACATCAAACTTCGACGAGGTGGTCGTACACCCGTTCGGTGGTTTGAATCGAGCGGTGGCGGAGCCGCGAGCGGACGTCGTATAGCGTGTTCCCCTCCTCGACGTTCATCATACGATAGGCGACCGAGTGGCGGAGCGCGTGGGGCGTAACGTCGCTGGGGTCGCCCCGGGAGCCGTCGCGACGGAACGGTTCGACGCCGGCCGCCTCGGCGACGCGGCGGAACATTTGTCGGACGCCCTCGGTCGTAATCCGGTCGCTCGACCGCGAGGGGAATAGGGCGGGCGTATCTTTCCACCGTCGCGCGAGGTAAGAGGTGAGTGTCCGCGTCGTGTCGCTCGCGAGCCCGATCCGGGCGGCGCCTGGGGAGTTGTCCGTCGGGTAATCCTTCTGGATATGACTGGGGAGATACAGCGTCGTGTTCTCCTCCCGAAGGTGGTCGACGTCGATCGCGACGAGCTCGCCGACGCGGACGCCGGTATCGTACATGAGCGCGATTATCGCGTCGTCGCGTTCCTGGAGGTAATCGGGGCGGGTTTGATACACCGCGGTTCGGAGCGCGTCGACTTGGTCGGGTTTGAGCCACACGCTCGCTTGAATTTGGGAATTCTCGTTTTGTGCCATGTTGCTGGAGCCTCTTTATATACGATAACGGGTTGTGGGGACTTGAGTTTTGGATTCCAAGGTCGAACCCTATGTTCGCCAAGGAAGCATCGAACTAACGTTAGCGGGATTGAGTGCTCAAAGAAGTATATTGGGAGGTCGAAATACGTGGCTCTGTTGAAATCCTCAACGGATGACACGAATAAGTGCAAGATACAGAGGGCAGAGTCATCAACTGGTAGCGGCGACAGAGTACGCAGAGTAACCATCGTATAACTGTTTCAGTGAGAACCCGAGATACATACCCACTGCTAGACTGGTTATTGCCAGACCATTAGTAACTAACATCCAATGGATACCTCCGACCCAGAGTATAGTAGCAAACGTAGAGAAGACGGTTTGTCCCGTTGCCAGTCCAAACCTGTCGTGGAGAGCGGCTACACGAGGATTCATCTCACTGGTTCCAGAGGCATACTCAATCAGAAGATACGTGGAAAGTCCGTCAAGAACAGGGCATAGGACGGCAAGCGGATACAGCCAGACTCGGAGCACTGAGTTCCAATCAACCATGTGTAAAGAAACTATAGACAATTAGATGAACCACGCGACGACCGCGCCGACAACCATCAGTGCGATATCAGTGAAAAACGGGGGCGAAGATACGAGAACAGTTGCAACGACGTTTCGGTAGGTCGTCAGGATTTCGGGTGAAATCAAGAGCGGTGACAGGAGCAGGTTGTACGCCCCGATGAGGACAGCAACTATCCCGGCGCCACGGATGATCGTCCGAACCCAGCCGCGACTACGGATGCCGTAAGCCTCTGCAGTCACACGGATTCGGTCTCGATCCATATCCGGTCATGTTTCTGGACTGTCTTATCTCCTCGGGAAACTAAAAGCGGACAATAGTGATTCTATTTTGAGAGGCAGACCCCATCTCACATGTAATAGTAGTACTGTGGCTTGACCGTTATCCCCCGCTTGTCCGCTTCCGCCAAGATAGCGCCGACAGCCTGCGCTACACGGATTGTGACTGGCTTCTTCTTCGCAAAGTCGGACGTGTTCCAGTCCAGCTTTGTGAACGAGAGAATCTCCTCGCAGATCTCTTCGTACGAACTATGACATACCTCCGGATCCGGCTCGACCGTAATCGGAGCCGGGATACGAGGCCCCGGATACGTCTGAATCGCCGGAGTATAGCCCTGTGTATACAGGAAGTGCTTGTTCTCACCTTTCGGAGTGACGACCGTTCCACGCAGCGGCGGGTAGTTACCTGAGCTGTAGAGTCTGACAGGGTCTCCATCACGCACCGTGACGAAGTCCAGCTTATCGATGTCTCCAACTCCGCGTTTGAATCCTTCCCGTTCGCCGGGCTTGAACCGGGAAGTCTTATGAAGCACGAACCTGCTGGGCTCAGCTCCCCGACGCTTCCTCTTATACTGGTCAAGAATCTGCCCGACGATCTTCTCCGCACTGTTCTCTGTCAAATGGTTGTTCCCTGTTGACTCGTCTTTGACCGCTTGACCACCTCGAAGCACAAAGCTCTCTCCTGTCCCGAGGAAAACCTGTGCCAGTGAGGCTCGTGTCTGGTTTTGATTGCCGTGCCGGACTTGGTAGAAGGAGATCCCGGCGTAGCAAGTGTCGTTCTTCAGGTGACCCAGTTTCCAGGGATGGCCCTCACGGGACTTGTAGAGCATCGCCACAGCGAGATTCCACGCCACTTCCGCCTTGTCTTGGCCTTCGTCTCCGTCGAACCGGAGCGAACTCGGTCTGATCAACTGAGTCGGGACGTCGTATTCAAGGCCAAACGTCTTGATCCGGTCATGGAAATCAGTGTCCCCCGCCTTCATCTTCGCCTTACTCTTGTCAGGGTGGGTGCAGGCTTCCTCAATCTCCTCAGGCAGAGAGATGACGATGACGTTCGGCGGCGGATCATCCCCGGCAAGGTCCTTGATATAAATCTCCATCAGATCCAACAGCGTCTCCACGCTTTTGTCGGTGGTTGGCTCGTCAGTAACGAGTTCGACGTCGCTCGGCGGTATTTTCCACGTCCACCTATCCAGCATCGTGAAGCTGGCACGGAAAGCAGAGTCAGTGCCGAGAGCCGGGAAAGGCGGCTTGTGTCTCTGAGGTTCCTCTTCGTCTCGGGGAATCACCGTCTCCATCTCCCTGAATAGCCGCTTCACCGCACTGATGGAGTGACTGGTTCCGATGAACCCGACGTAGATATCGTTGTGACTGCTTCCCCCACCTGGAGTCCAAGGCCCGTGATTCAGAAGGCCGGCACGCGGATCTTTTGCCTCTCCATCCCCGAACTTCAGAGATGGCTCGCCCAGCCAACGAGCATCGAAATCAGTCATCTTGATCACCCAGCTTCTGCTGCACCGAATCCGTGTCTCTGGTATCGATCTCCTCCCGTGTCCCGGCTGGACGCTTCCTGATCGATATCTCGGTTATACGCCGGAACCCAATCTTCTGCCCGCTGGTATCCATCGCCCTATTGTGAATGCTTAAAATCTTACGCCAGTGATTGTACCTGCTGTAGGTCTGACTGTTGTTGTACCGATGTTGGGCGAAATTGTCGTGGAGACTGCCTTTTCTATCGCCTCTGATCAAGGTCATGTGGTCTCCGTTCTCCGTGAAGTGGTCTTTGATCAGGACGAAGAGGAAGTAGTCGTCGTTCAACCGCCGGACGTTCAGCTGGGCTGTCCGGTGACGGACGAATCTGGAAGAAGCATCACTGAAAACTCGGGAAACCTGCTGCCCCTGTACTTTCTCGACCTCTTTCTCCAACGGCCCGTGCTCGAACATCAGGTAGTAATCGCCCCGATACTTGAAGGCGACACAACCATCTAAGTCGTGTTTCTCCACGCTCTGACGGCATATTTCCCGTGTCAGCAGGGACGCCGCCAGGTCCGTGTTCTCCTCGTCCCGAGCCCAGTCCTCGAAAGACTCAGCTGAAACCGTGTCCATCTCTACGACCGACTCCACGTAGTCCGGGAATTCTTGGGGAGGGAGCAAGCTGAACACCTTGTTCGACCTGAATCTGACCGCCTCCGTGTCTTCAATAAGGTTCGTGACTCCTTGGAAGAAGCTCGCCACTTCCACATCGCCGATGTAGATATTTTCGGGTGGACTGTTGATCTCCGCAAAATTCGGCCTCAACTCCTCCCGCTTGTTGATTGGTTCCCTTTCCTCGGTGAAGGTGTCGTGCTCGTACCGGTCACTACGCTCCAACTCTTCCGTAGCCTGCTGAACCTTCGCAGGCGACATCTGATGAACAGTCGTGACCTCAGTAACGAAGTGATCGAACTCTTCGTATGGGTAGCTGTTGAACTTCTCCTCCTCAGCCTTGTCCAGTTCCGCATCGTCCTTAAGCCGCTGATAGAAGTCCTTTACAGCCTCATCTTTCTGCTTGACCACTTTGAAAATCCGTTCCCACTTCTCCGGTGCGCGGAGATACCGGACGACTATGTGCAGGTCGAACCGGTGTTCCGCAGAAAGCTCCTGGTACTCGATCATGTACCGGGCAAACTCGGCCAAGAAGTCTGGATCGGTCCGAGTCAGCTTCGTATCCTTCGTTTCTATCCAGAGGTCCTGGTTCCCGTGCTCGTGAGCCCTCCTGACAATCAGGTCGGACGTGATGCTGTCGTCCTTGGAGTCCGCGACAACATCGTATTCACGTGCTTCCCAGTACCTGCGGACAAGATCCTTGTAGAGTTCTCCGTGATGATGGCTTGCCTCACGCCCGCCCTCATGGTTGCGAAACATTACTGAAGTTGACCGAAGAACGGCGTCGAAGTGATAAGTTCGTTTGGGTATTATAAACGAAAGCGGCCCCATGTCGCCAAACTACAAGTAAATTGCGCTCAGAACGGTTACTAATGACTCATGACAATCCCAGCGATATTGAACTGGGAGATGTCGCCACCATCCTATTCGACGAATTCGGCAGGTCCTCCACGATGGACGCAAAGACGTTCCACAAAACTACGTACTTCATTGAGAAGAAAATCAACGAGCGCGGAGTAGACTTCGATCTTCCCTACTTCTGGTACAAATTCGGGACTATGACGGCCACCCAGGACAGTCCCGTTACCATCCAGTACGACGAAAAAAAGTCCGATGTCCTCTGCTCCAAGAGAACCGAAGACCTGTCTCTGACCCCCCGGCAGGAAGAAGTTATCCGGGAATCCACCAAAGAAGTTCTCGAAGAACATGACAAAGTCGGGACAGAGGGGCTCACCGATCGAATGTACGAAGAGGATGCCCTATATGACGCCCAGAGAAAATACCGGAAACTGGACGACTTTGTCCAGTTGCAGCTCTACAAGAAGGACGAAGACGAGACCAATTTTGAGCGAGACGAGATTCACCGATACGTAAACGAGTTCATTGACGCCTTCCTAGAAGACGAGTACCCACAGTACGTCAACGATCTTTACCTCTGGTACGACCTTCTCAGCAACCGACTCAACGACGCAGAAACAACCCTCGGAGATGTCGAGGAACTGGTCGATATCTTTTGGTCCATCTTCATTCTAGAACTCGCAGTCGACATTGACACCGGCACCTCCGAGAAAGAAATCCAACGGGAACTGGGTATAGGAGATTTGGAGAACCGGAAGCAGTATTTCAGAAACGAGCTTCAACAGCAGGAGCGCGAACACCTATATATCGAGGATGAGAGTGAACACTTAGTTGAAGCAGCAGATGCAGTGATGGCTTCTCAACTGGAGTTCACTGAGGTCAACGCAGACTAGGGAATGGCGAGCTACTACGTCGACACGAATGTCCTTGTAGGATATACTTTCCTACACAACCGGTGGCAGGACCACACCCGACGCCTCATGGCGTCAGAAAACACCCTGTACGCTGGCGACACAGTCCTCTATGAATACTGCATCAATGTCGGCCACGGACCGAGAGACGGCGAACCTCTCGACTGGTCAAAGGAAGACGGCGTAGTCGGCAAGGAAAAGCGGAAGCTCCGGAAACGGAAACGCTTCACCTATCTTGAGCTCAAGACCAAGGACGAGGAAGAACTGAATCCTGACACGGTTTCCGAAGTCTTCATCGAGAAATTCGATGTCGAGGACCAGATCAAACACAAGGTCGAGAACTACTTCGAGAGAGAACTTGACCCGGACTGCACCCTGGACGACGTCGAGGACAGTCTGAACAAATTCACCAACCGGGTCAACAGCACTGCGATGGACCGGAAAGACGAGATCCAGAAACGGATTAAGATCCGTCCCCGCCGAGACGGAAAGGACTACTCCACGCCCTGCTCCCAGATGAGCAGGATCATCGACGGCGACGAAGACGAATACTGTCCTGACGCCGAAGTCCTAACCGACGCGATGGATCTGAATGACCGATTCCTAATCGACACCGTCGTCACCAGCGACAAAGGAGACATGATTTACAACAAGGACAAGCTGGAGCCGATAACCCGGTTGAATCTCGTCTACCTCAAGAATAAATTCGCCAATGAGGATTCCGATATAGCCGAAGAAATCCCCATCGACCAAGACACCGACTGATCCTTTTCACTCTCGGCAGGGGCACCCCTCGTTTTTACTTTCTTGCAAGTACCCGGGGAGCGTTAGCCCTCACGCCCTACGCCGAGGCTACGTGACTGCCGCCCGAAATGCGGGACAACCAAAGGACGGGAATGGCGAACGAGTTAATATAAGTGGTCAAATATTGGACAAACACTACGACAAAAGACGTCTGCGGAGAAGGCTGAAAAAGACAAAAATATATCCGAGATATCTAACCTGATTCTCTTCTGATGCTTCAATTTGACTTGTAGTACCTTCAGTAGATTCTCTTCCTTCATCGTCAGAAGGTAGTTCTGGGAGATTATCTTCTACATCGGTCACCTCGTCCCAGACATACTGGAAGGTCAGTATCAATCCAACTGACCACGATGCAAAGACAATCACGGGTTCTACAATATTCCCAAAAGGGATAATAATAGTCAAGTCAATCGCGTGGAGCAGATAGGTGAGCATAGGTACACCTACAGACAAGACAATCGCCCACCCAGTTGACTTAACACCATCAACTAAGTTACGAGGGTCGACTCTGGAGTATTGCTGTGACAGTCTATCTCTTTCTTCACGAAGACTGTTAATCTCAGTTTCCACACTCGCAAAGTCCGCATTGCGTCTATCAAGCAGAGTCCGGTCGTAAATTTCCCATTGGGTTTCAATTTGGTAGTTAGCCGCCTGTGTAGAACTATCAACCGGTATATCTGGTATTTCTGCCCCCATTCCAAACATTCCTCTACTGCTGGATGGGCGCAGTTCATTCTGGATATCAGTCCAGCGGTCTCGTATTTCTTCGACATGATACTCTGTCAAATCAGACCTATCGCATTCTAAGTAGTCTGTGAGGCCATCAATAATCTCATCAAGGTTCAAATCGTCGGGATTGGTTGACCACTCATCCCCAACATGGTAATCTATGAAGTTCTCAATATCTTCTTCTGCCTGCTCCTCCGCTCTCCTCTCGACCTGTTCAGATATCTGTTCCTCCCGCCAGCCATAATGCTCTCTAAGCGGCTCTAAACGGGCATTAATACTCTTCACTCTTTGTTCGATTTGTCTTCTTTCCCCTTTCAGTCCTGAAATTCGAGATACGAGATATGCATTAAGTAGCCCAACGAATACACCCGCAGTAGTTGCAAGGGCTGCGTACAGGCCTACAGGAGCCATCTTTTGAAGGAGTTGATAAACGATCATAATAGAAGTACCGGGTTTTCAGATATCGTCTCAAACGCAATCCTTGCATGAGAAAGATTGCTGTAGAAGACCTTCCCCAGTAATATTAACAAGGCCCGAAAACGCTACAAAGCATGCGTACTGGGCTCCCTTCTCCAAACCACCCATCTGAAAATACACTTACAGTCAATATCACTCATGAACAGCTGAAAATATTTGAGCACTATGGCTTTGATGAGGTGGTAGCAGTCTCCCCGACTCGCGTCAAGGAGAGCGATTATGCTTATGATGTTGCCATGGACTGGGACTGGGCAAAAGCATTCATTCAGCAATTTAAGAGACCTTTTGCGGAGACTGGTTCTATTCAAAATAAGAAGGGGACGGATGGCCATGTTAAGTTTGAGTTGAATGAAGAACAAATAAAGAAACTAAAGAACGCATATGATGAGGGTCAAGCATTCCTCACTTTTCCTCTAGTACGGGACCGGCGTAAAATGCCGGATAATCTCTCTGACACTATCTTTGTGGACGTACATGGGATGGAAATGCAGTCTCCTACGATTGCGTATATACACCGTGACTGGGACACGATATACAAGTCGAAGAGTCGAAATTTCCGCGTTCCAAGTCCGCTTCCAGAAATAAACCATACATTCTATAACGCTAAGAGTGGGTTGGAAAAGTGCTACTGGCCCGATAAAGGAGGTCTACTTCCTGCGGTCCATATAAATGCAGATGATGGAATTGAGACTGTTTCCCCAACAATGGTGAAGACTTGGAAGCACCTACTGGACGAGTTGTTGAGTTGTGAAAGTGGAATCCTGCTACGAGGGGCAGGGGACCGGATATATTTACGGCAAGAAGAACCATACTCCCCGTCCGCCAGTGTGGTTGTTTTTGGCGGCAATCAACTTCCTGAGGAAATTGACTGGTGACTACAGCATCCACGAGCTACCTGCATCCGAGCTGGTAGGGACGCAAGCATTCAGTCAAGTTTGGGGGCTATACGACCGCCCTTTTGTATTTCCTGATGCGACGACGAGGTTGTACTGTTCTAACTTAGAGAGGTAGTTCCGCATCGTTCGCCGCGTTTTCGGCGAATCAACTTTCGAACAGTATCGTTCGTAGAGATCTCCGCCGCTGATTTCTTCACTGTCGGTGATGATGTCGTAGAGAGTCTGCTGATGGTCGGTGAGCTTGTCCGTCGTCTTCTGTCGGATTTCCGAATTCGCTTCCGGAACCGCCTCTCGAATGAGATCGGCTTTGATTTGGCCGCACTCTCGCTGGGATGTCATCCTGGTCGCGTTGCGAAGGATACCAATTGCAGCACGGGCATCCCCGGCAGCGTGGTCTGCGATTAATTCCATTTCGCTCTGTGTGAGCGCGTCTGGCCTGAGCCCCCAGCGTGCCCGATCCTTGATAATCGACACTAACTCTGTCAGGTCGTAGTTGTTGAATCGGATACGCGGACAGTTCTGAAGGCGGCTATACAGCCGTTCATCAAGCAAACTGAACACATCTTCTTCACGGTTCGCAATGAGGATCATTGTGAGATGAGGAATCCGATGGAGATCGTAGAGGACCTTCTTGTCTTGTAGCTGGTCGACCTCGTCCAGAATCACCACATAATGTGCGTCGTCGTACTGCCGAAGCCGTTCCAGTAGCTCGTCTTTCGGGGTTGACTGGCGATGAATATCCCACGTCTCGTTGATACCGTCGAGAATCCGATACAGCGTCTTGAATCGGCTGTAATCCTCCCAGCAGTTCACGTACTGGTAGTTGAGATCAACCACGTTTTCGCGGAGTTGCTTGACGGTGTATTTGGCGATGCAGGTCTTCCCAGCCCCAGACGGCCCATACAGGAACGACGACTCGGGGCGACCTTCGGTCATAATCGGACGCAGCGTGTCGGAGAGATGGCTGACCTCAGCGGATCGGTGTTTCACCTCTTGAGGTATGAACTCGGGCTGTAACACGCGAGCGTTGGTAATCATACGTAGTAATTCAGAAACCATTCGGATAAACGGAAGGGTGCAGTTTCCGAATCTTCCAAGAACTGCTTTCGACCACCACCTCAGTAGTTCCAGAATCAACCTATCAGGTTCCTTTTGATTTGTAGAAATTCATCTACCGAAGCTCTGATCCACTGGATAGCACCGATAAATCGTATATCGGTATACAAAATCAGATATGTGACTCTGTTGAAATCCTATTCTTCAGACAGATATGTACCTGAAACAGCCGATCGATGAGAACTGCGAACTGATTGCTAGGTCTGGCACGGATGCGAGTGAGATATCTCTCATCAAAAGCAGTGGCGGTCTCAGTTCTCCGCAGACGCCGAACTACCGATTCGTCGCAATCTGCAAGGAGTAGGCGATACACACTAGCCCGGCGAGTTGGGTCAGCCTGACGAGGAGGCGAACGACGTTCTGGAGGTGGATTGGGATGACGCGAAAGGCGAGTAGTCCCTGTCCGCCGATCGCGAGCGTGTACGTGAGTCCGAACAGCAGTATCATGCCGACCGAGAGCCAGCGCATCGACCGCTCGTCGTTGCGTCGAAGTCCGCGATACGCATGATAGCCGATGTACAGCCCGAGTATTGCCGAGGCCGTCGCCGCAATCCCCGCAAGCAGGCCAACGGGGGACCCAAGTCCGACGACCGACATCAGAACTTCCCCCACAGGCGCGTCAGTTGGTCGGCGACGTCGTCGCTATCGCGGTCGAGCGTCCAGTGTAGCTCGCCGTCGCGGACCGTGAGTTCGAATCGGTCGAGCCGGGAGACGTACACCGTCTCGTGGTGGCCGTCTGACCGCGGTCGCATCCGCTCGCCGACGAGGTCGGCATCGGTCAGCCGGTCGAGTCGCCGGTATATCGGCGACGTAGAGACGCCACAGCGCTCGCTGAGTTCGTTGGCCGACAGCGGCGTGTCACTGGTCGCGGCCAGAATCGCTCGCACGTGCTCGTCGTCGAGCAGTTCGACGACGGTCGCGAGGTCCACGTCGGCCATCTTTCCCTCAGACGTCATCCGAGTCGTACAAACATTCTGGATTTCATGCGCAATACCCTGCGAGAGCCACCGCCGGCCCCCGAGCGACCGCGTCGCGAGGTCAGTCATCGCTCTCCCTCCAAGTCGAAATCGAAGAGCGTCCAAAAGTGAGAGCCACCAATAGAGTAAACGAGCGTCAAGCCCTCCGCGTTTGGATGCTCAGTGAGGTCGACGACGGTTTCCGACCCCGGCGAAACGGTGTCCGCGTCCGTCCAGAGCGGCAGTTTCTCGACTTCGCCCGCGTCGTCGGGGCTGTCGACGTCGTAGTAGAGCTGACTCGCACGGACCGACTCGCCCGCTTCGTGGCGGAACGTGAGAGTCGCCGCGTCCGCGTCGTGGACGCCGCCCCACGTCACTTGCGGCAGGTCGTACTCGGGCGGAATATCGCCACCCGACCCGAGTGGGACGCGGGTTTCGGCCGTCGCGAGCGACCCGTCTATTTGAACGTCGAACGTGTCAGCCTCCGCCGTGAACCGATAGCTGTGTTCTTGGATCCCGGTCTTCAGTGCCGATTCCGTCGGCGCGGAGCCGTCATCATAGTGGTAGTAAAGCACCTGATACGCCGTGTCGTCGTCGAATCTGAACGCATCGGCGAGCATGGCCGGTCGGCCTGTCGGATCGTGGATGTCCGTGTTCACGATGAGATGTGCGTTCCCACCGGCCGCCGTGGTCAGCCGGTCGAATCTGGGACTTTCCTCGTGATATCGGGGTCGGTCGCCCTCACCGGCGTCGACGAGCGCTTCCAAATGCGGGCTCTCGTGTCTGTTCACGCTCGTCCACACGATAGCGGAGTCGCCGACAGCGACGCGTCGCGGAACGTCGGACCGAGAAAGAACGGTGTAGCCGCGATACTCACCACGGGGTTCGTAGCCGCTGTCGACGAGGGCCCGTGTAACGCTCTGGCGGTCGAACGACGCCTCGATGACGGCCCCGAGGCTGGAGTCGAGAAGTCGGTCGTAGTTCTCGAAGCCGATGCCAAAGTAGTCGACGTCGGCCTTGCTGTACGCTCGCCGCGCGATGAACTCCTCGGGGGCACCGGGTTGGGGACTGATCGGCTGCAAGGCGACGAAGGCGTACGGCTCGACTGACCCCTCGATGCTCGTCGGGGCGGGGAGCCACCGGCGGTACGCGGGGTCGTCGCCGGCCGGAACTCCGAGACGCCCGTAGCGCTGATTGTTGCCGAGCGGCGGAAGACTGGACAAACAGCCGGCCGACAGGGACGTTACGAGTGCCGCACCACCCATGGAGAGTATCCGGCGGCGCGTTCGATTAGTGGAGGACCGATGTCGTTGCGGGGGCATGCTGCAGTTCGACTCTCGATGCCGACCGTGGTATAAACCACCCTTCGACCGCGGGGACGTGCAGGCCGTCGCCGGATTTTTATATCAGACCGGGTCGATATCGGGTTACTTCTCCAGCGCCAATCGCACGTTCAGCTCTCTGAACAGTACGAAACGGTCGGTTAGTCTGTCGATTCGTGTTGCCACCGTGCTTCGTAGCTGCGACTGGGACCGTCGTCGATGCCATCTCCGCCGAACGCTTATACGACCAGTCGCACAATACTGAGTACGATGGCCAGTTCGACTCAAGACGGCAACGGTCACGACGGCGAGATCCGTCTCTGGCAGGAGGGCGACTGGTGGATCGCAAAGGACGTGGAAACGGGCGTCACGACACAGGGCGAGTCCAGGGCGGCAGCGCTAGAGAACCTCGACGACGCAGTGGCGCTGGACGACGGTCAGCATGGCCGTTCACCGACCGACGAGGAACTCCGCGCGGCGGGAATTGATCCTGCCGACAACACTACGGGTGAGCGGGAACCGCCGGACGTCCTCGACTAATCGATGGACCGGCGAACGTTCTCTGGGATGGAGGTGGTGAAGGTGCTGGTGAACACGGGCGGGTTCGAGTGGCGTCGAACAACCGGCGACCACGCTCAGCTGTACTACGAACACCCAACGAATGAGACCGATCGCCGACAGGTGACTATCCCACTACATGACGAACTCCGGACTGGGACGCTTCGCGACATCGCCGAGAGTGCCGGAGCAGACGATTTTGATGCGTTCTGCGAGTGGATCGACCGGAACGCCTAAGGGACAAATATCAGTGGAATCGTTGTCTCGGTGCCGAGTATCGAACAGATTTCGGGGCGCGTCTTGATACACGGCGCGCATCGGTCACAACCCGTTCAAATGTAGGCGAGACACACTACTCTTATTGAATCCACAATCGGAGAAGTGGATATGAACTCCACCGTACTAATGTTCCTCTCCATCTTGGTGGCACTCTTTCTCGGATTCACCGTTTCTTTTGTCATTACCCCCGACCCAACAGGTGTTTTCCCAGCTGTCGTGGGAATTGTTCTAACTGGTATACTGAGTCTCGTCTTCTACTTTGGAATCCAGCGGATACTCGCTCTAAACAAGAGTTCGGCGTGAACGACGTATCCTTTCTATTCAGCAGAAACGTCGTCTCAGTTGCCAAGAATTTCGAGAGGCCCTCCCTATTCTGGAATCTCGTAGCAACAGAAGTCTGTCGCCCCGCACGCTGGACACGAGTCGATGTCCGGAGAGACGGTCAGCCCACAGTGACGGCACTCAACGATGACTGTTGAGTCGGATCCAAAAAGTACTCGAGTGAGTACTCTTCGGAGACTCATCGTCTGAAAGTCAGCCGCAAGTGAATTAGTTGTGGCGACTGAGCGAATCCACCGACAGCGGTGCATCGTCAATACGATTCCACACAAGGCTTACACCCAATCATTATTTTACGTTCGATTGGAAGGGATACGTCACACGCTCCCTTCCCTCCCTAATGACCGGCGATCCACCACTCGGAAGCTGTCCGAAATGTGGTGAGGGGCTCTCTGGCGGACACGTCTTGGTCGAATACGAGAAAGACGACGGGACGACTGGAATCTGGGCAGAGTGCCCGATCTGTGACGAAGTCGTGAGTCCTCAGTAACGACTCACAGCGACAGCGGCAATATCCGCAGTTACCCCACGTATTCAGACTATAGTTCGATCTGTGGGTTAACCAACGAGGACAAGTTGGACTGAAATCAATAGGCCGACGACAGACGTCCGTCTGACTGAGATACATGTATCACCGATATGTATACAATATCTGTATATGGCATCAGTGAAACGGGGAGCAACCTACGTCGAGAAGGGCGGGGTCGGGAAGACCACCAGTGCCGCCCATATCGCCGTAGCCGCCCACAACATGGGTCACGAGGTCTTGCTGATCGACCTCGCTGGCACACAGAACGACCTTGCGACACACTTCGGTATCACGATCAGTGAAGATGGAGAGACAAACGGCGTCTCTATCGATGCCCCCATCTCAGCTGTCTTCGGTGATGATTGGGCCTTCCTCCGGGACAACATCGACGATTTGTTGGATCGGATGACGTTCTCCACCGACGAGGGGCCAGATCTTATTCCAGCGGATCCAGGTCTTGGTGGAGCCGACAACAATCTCGCGAATGTTCCACTTGAGGAGCGCTATCAGAAACTCGATGGGTTCGTTGAGGACTTGGTCGCAGACGCATACGATCTCGTGATATTCGACCTGCCCGGTAAGGAGGACAACATCGCACTCAACGGTCTCTTCGCCGCCCGGAGTGTCGTGGCACCGTTGAAACCAGGGGCCTTCGAGCGCGACCAACTACAGAAGCTTGATGCGACGCTGGCGGAGATTAGTGCCGACCTCAATATCGACCTCGGCCTGACGCTAGTCATTCCGACGATCATCAGTAGCCGTGAGACACTTTCGGAGTCGTTTGTCGATCACGTGAACAGCGAGTATCCAGAGATCGTCGGTGAGCCCGTAACGAAGACTGCAGATATCGGCCAAAACCAGAATGCTGGACGGACACTCTATGCAGTCCCTGACGACGAACTCTACGCGACCGGGAAGCGGGCACGCGAGGCGTACAGCGCAAACACCGAACAGCTACTCACGCAACTCACAGATCGATGACCGACAATACAGAAGAGCGCGACCCTGAAGCACTGCTTGAGCAGTCGAAAGAACAGAAACGCCACCTGAGCGAGGCGCAAGAACAAGTGACTGATGACGATGAGCCACCATTAGAGGAGTACATCGCAGAGGTCTATGAGGAACTCGAAGCCGGCGAGGTACCGACGAACCTCACAATGCGGGACCAGAATCTCGCAGCGCTAATTCGCGGCCTTGACGAGGCAGGCCAACTCGATCCAGTTGGCGCTGATATTCGAGACCATCTCGACCGAGATGAGGCCGACTCAGAAAGCCGCGGTTCACTGCTTGGGCTGCTCGTTCGTGCTGGCTTAGCAGAAGTCCGTCCGGATCTTATTGAGGCCGGCGAGTCAGGCTATGAAACATATACTGAGCGGCAAGAAACGCAGTTTTAGCTGTCTACTATTTCCGTATCTCATATCTAGATGACGTATCTGGATCCAGTATCTGTATCTAGTATCTGTATACAATATCCAGATTCATGATCGGCGATTCGACTAAGAGCAAAAACAAAGAGACTGCGATAATTCGAACCCAGAGCCGAAGCGGGCGGTAAGGAACCGATGGAGAGAAATCGGCACTACCGTGCGCTTGTCCTCTCACTCGGATTGGAGCAGGTCCAAGAAATGGGTGCCGATGACATCCTCAGCGACGTGCCTATCTCCGAGGCCCGGAAGCGGGTGGCACTAGAGCGTACCCAGAACAACGGCGTCCCGATCTTCGCACACACCGAGGAGTGCAATATGGAATCCGTTACCTCAAACTGCGGCTCTGTAGTAGACGAGCACGGCTATTCTTTTTCGGCGGGCCAGACTTTCTCTGCAGTGGCGAAAATTCGGTGTGGAGCACTCAAATTATCTGTCTCACTAGTTGGAATGGCCACTTCGAATTCAACACAGGGTTCCTCTTCATCCTCAATTTGCTCGCTCAGTATCCGATAGCCGACGTCACGAAAAGACAAATCAGAACTCAAGAAGGCTCGTGCAGATGCTTTGATCCTCTCTTCATTTGGACCATGTGCCGTGTATATCGCGTGATATCTAAATCGTTTTCTGGATCGGGAGATGTTTCTGCCCGTTCTTTAGCAACTGCCCGTGTTATCTTAGCGTCTGGAACGGTGTATCCGTCCTGTGTTTTCATACTAAGCCCAACCCCGAGGTCGCTCTTTGTCACCGCAGCAGCTTCTGATAATCGGATTTTAGCGGCTTGATCTAATAGATCCACGCTTCTGATATTATCGTCCAATTCGTCGAGGAACTCATCCAAGTCAAAAAATGGATCTCCCTCTCTTTCATAAGGTATCCACAGTTCAATCTCCATGATCTAGCCACTCCCGACGTGCAGTTATGATTTAGCTGGTTTCTTGATCATGTATTAGAACCCATTGGGCATTACAATCAACAGTAAGCACATCTCCGGTGCTGACCTTTGATTGGATATCCGGGCAATCAATCACAGCAGGAATCTCTAGCTGCCGGGCATAGGTAGAACCACGGCCTGTAAGACGTTCCTCGCCATAGACCACGAATCCATCAGCATCGTCTACCCATTCACACATAGCAGGCAGTAGATCTGGCATCACGACGATATCTCCCTCTTGGATATTCTCAACTCCGTGAATATGCTCGAAACGTAGTCGGTCACCTTCCGGTAGATCTACCTCGACACAGTGGGCGTATCCGGTTGCTCGTCCTGTACTGGCGCTAGTCCCATTGATGATGGATGCACCTGTATAATGGAACCCTTCAGCCATCTTACGAGGTTTGTCTCCTACCATTGTCAATCTTAATCAGAAGTTGGAATACTGAGTTTGCCTGCCGCGACGCGACCGACACGCGTGTTCGAGCTGCAACCCAGCTCGAGCTTGGCCGACGGGATTGAATTCCCGCAGTCTAGGTGAGACCGCCGCTCCAAATTTGTATATCGATATGTAATTCATCCCCGTCGTGGCTGTCGCTATCGACTGCCGTCTGCAGGGTGGTTTCGTGGGCGTGGCCCCCACAGAGAGACCACGGAGACAGGGCCGAAAAGGAGTATTTCGGGGTTGCGCAGCGAATCAGAGCGTTAGACCACGGATTCGATTTTGGGTCCAGATTCGAAAATAAGCCTACTAATCATCGAATCTGTACCCACTAATTCAGAACAGAAATCAGCAGACACTGTCGGGCCCAATACTAATCTGTGAGTCTGCTTCCACAGTCTAGCAAAAATCACCGCTTTTTCCTCTCGGAAAATGTGATAGGTTATACCCAGAGGCTGTCTCATCGGGGCCGAAGTTCAACAGAGTTCCAACCCCAACAGACGAATCCCCACACCGATTTTCCGGGAGTTCGAGTCGTTCAGTTCGGACTCTGTCTTCTCAACGATTACCCGTTGTTCCCCAGGATCCATACTCTATCACTTCCAAGCCTTGCGTATGCCGAGTCCCGAATTCTCGAACGAATGGAAGAACTTCTTGAGGAGAGTTCGTCCGGCGACACGACTTCTCTCGACGGAGTAGATCCAGTCGCTCGACATCATCGCGATGTTATCCGTAGAGCGGCAGAAGAGAACGACACCGACTCCTAATCAGAGAGCACTCAGTCCTCTCTGAGTTTCTTCGACGACGCTTCACTGTTTGTTTCTTTTTCGTGTTGTCACTGGTCGGCAGAACGGGAGTCCACCGACAAGCCCACCGCTTCAGCAGTGGGTAGCTGACTTCCTGTGGTTGTACGGGATGCTGACAGAGACATTTCAATGGCGAGCCAGTACGTGGCGATCATTAGTGCTACCAACGATTGTCTGCTCACCTGATACGTACTTGACCACGGGTCGATGACGAAACCGTTTGACCGCAATGCAAGGCCAAACCAAGCTAGGAGCAGTGTTCCGAAGACGAAGAAAGAGAATGCTGCGACAGGTTTTGAGCGTTTCAGCACATCTGAAGGATAGATTCCAATCCTGCTATCCCACCATTTTGCGATTGGTGTTGAGAGTCTCTCCACAATCCCGTCAACAGCCGTTGACCAGGCAATCCACAACGGTTTGACGACGTTCAGAGTTGCTTTGTGCCGAGTCGCGTCGTCATCACAATAACGGGTGATTTTCTCCTGGAGCCATTCCTCGTCATCTCGGTATCGGGGGTGTTTGTTGACCCGCGTCTGTGGTGTCCACGTATCAACAGTGATCAATGCCGACTGAGCATCTGGGCGCAGCCCGGTGTAGCCCGGTGGATTCTCTCGAAGTTCAAACTCGTCTTTTGGGGCGGTACCACGAACCCTTGCCAGCTCTCTTGAGGCGCGGCATGCTGTTTTTTTACGTAGTGCTCTTTCGTTTTCTCGTCCAACCACCCGAATATGGTATCAAGTGCTGGCCCGCGTACGCCTGCCCAAGCATAGTGCGTGGCTGCTGTCGCCCTCAGCATGTGTGGGTACGTCGACGAAGCATCAACTCCGTCGGTCAACTCTGCCACCTTTTTTAATCGCCTCAACACCGTTGAGTACGAAATGGTCGTGTAGGGTACTATTCTAAAGTACAGTTCTATTATCTGCCGAGCCCGCTCTGTCTGGATTGGTACATGCCGGTGGCCGCCTTTCGGCCTCCAATATTCGTCAAGCGCCTCCTCGGAGGTCATATCCTCGTTGTTCTCAGCTAACTTATCGGCGTAGTGCCGACACAGACCGCATTCGCAATCCAGATGCTCAGGTATGATTATCACGGAACGATCAGCGTGATACCAGTCTTCGGTCATGTGGATAACCTCCCCCACACGCAGCCCGACGCGACCGAGCATCAGGAGAAGAAAAAATATCGTGAGACTTTCCTCACGATTCTCGATCTTGGCGGCTGTTTTGAGAAGGTCCCGGTATCGTTTCAACGTGATAACATCAGAGAGACTCGTCCGGCGCTCGCCCATGGAGTGCTAGACCTACCAGTAATATGTAAATATGAGGGCCAAAGTGGAAGTAAAACCGGAGTCTGAACTCTACTTTGCACCCGTAATTTGGATATGACCAGTACGTGGTGTAATCAGTACTAGTATTTGTGACAATTCAGAGAAAATACAAAATAGTGTCATCTTAATGACAAAAAGTCAATGAAAAGGCCCACGACTTCAGCCGTCGAATAAGTCCGACGACTGAGAATCTATCAACTTTCAGAAAGAGCCTGAGGTAGCCGTATCGGAAGTCGAGAACCGAAACGTTCTCGACGTCGATTTCAACGTTGACGACCATCTAGCAGTCACCAGTACTGGCGCGTCCTAGGGGGCCTTCTTGCATCGGAGCTGCGAGACCGCTTCCAGAACCGTGGCGGTGTCGAGCAGCCCGCTGACACAGCGTGTATTCGCCGACTCATTACCGGCGAGGAAGACTGCCCCTGTGCAGACACACGCTCGTGGGTCGACCGTGAGCGAGAGCAGATCGGTGCTCGAAACGACCCACCACACCAGCCGCCGCATTCCGATCATGCCACCCTCTGGCTCGATGGAGACGGTGAGCCAGCCGTCTACTCAACGCACCTCTATCCCGGCAACGTACTCAACTACAGCCCATCGACGACTGCCGATCCCGATCAGCACCAGCGCAACGGCTGGTTCGATATCGTCAACTGGGCCGAACACTGGGGCCTTGAGGTCGACATTGCGCCCGTCTCGTGGTACAATGCTTTCCGTACCGTCACCGTTCTATTGTATCCGCCCGAACGGGACCGCCAACCCAACGAATGATGCAGGAATTCACCACCGGCGACCGCATCCGCGTCGATATTCCCGACGAAACCGACCCCAATCAAGAGCAGTATGACGGTCGCCATGGGACCATCACTGACGTTATCGAAGACCGCGCTGCGGCGGCGACAGGCGACGAGCGTGATAATCACATCTATCGTGTCGGGTTCGAGGACGGGACTACAGCTGACTTTCGGTGGCGTGATCTCCGGCCGCCGCTCAAAGAGTGACTGGATAGTCTGACTCCTTACAGGGCCATACAGCTATTCTCACGGACACATATTGAGAATCGGGCCTGCCAGAGATAATTCGATTTCATTGGTTCATCGCATGACTGGAGTAGGGTGAAATCGATCGAGCGGCTCAAATCTCAATGGGGGATACCCCCTTCCACCCATTTGGAGTGAGTTCACATCTCGAAAGAAGGGGGATGAAATAGAATTCGCGCCCTCAGCGTTGATTGGGTTTCGTCAGCTCCGGGGGGAAGTGGTCCGATCTGAACGCTCGCTGGTCTGGACGATTCCGTTGCTTCTACAGCATCAAAATGTGCCCGGACAATTGGGGCCATTCGGTCATCCCGTCTTGTCGATGCCTGGGACTGAGCTGTCGGTGCTGCGTCAGTCGGATCATCGTCAAGATCCTCTCGGATCGCAACCAGAGCCTCGTCAGTAGTATCAGGGGTTCCTGGCGTCGGAACGGGAGTCCAGAACGGTGACCACCACGGGATCAGTTGAGATATCCAGTGCCCCTCGTCGTCCTAGTCAAGGAAGCCAATCGCGGTGAGGAGTTCACGATGCCGGTCGTAGGAGCGCTGGGATACGCCGGCTTCGTCGACGAGTTGGCTCGTGGAAAGCGGGTCGCTCGCCGCGAGAATCGTCTGGAGGAGACGACGAGCTGATGGCGGGAGCGTCGGGATGAGACGGTCCGCTGGCAGTTGTGCGAGGCCGTGTTCTAGGTCCGCAACCGCAACGGTATCGCCGTCGTGAGTGGCTGCCGCGAGGTGGAGACAGACAGTCGCGACATCGTAGGGGCTCGCCCCTCGATCGTCGGTGGCGAGCACGGACTGGAGCACGTGGGTGAGCTCTCGGAACTCCGAACTCGCCTGGAAGCCCGTTCAAAATGGGCCTCAAGAACGGCCCGAATGCCGGCGTAGGTGTTCGACACATGGACTGGGACCGAAAGTCCGAACGTTTCCTCGTTCCCCTGGGCAACCGATTCGCGGACGTCGTCGTCTGCAGCCTCGAGCGCACCGTGAAGATCGGGCTGGAGCGTCGACGCGTCAGGGCCGACGATTATCCAGTCGGCGACCAGATCGGCAAGCGGTTCGGTGGGATCGAACTCCACGCTCATCCGACGCTTGAGTTTGGGTTCGCGATCTTCGATCAGGTTTCGATAGGCGTTGTGAGTACCGTACCCGTCCGATTTCGGGATCGTATGCCGGAAGAACTGCGTGAAGTCGCGGAGTCGGATCGAGTCACGCCGAAGCTGATCGACGTCCGGAAGCCGCATAGTGATCTGGAGGTCAAGGCCGGCGGCAGCGTAGAGATGCGTCGCCGTCGCGAACAGGCCGTGGACATCACGAAACAGTTCGCGTCTGGTCTCTGTATCCCCATCTTCGACCTCACTCAATACACAAATGAGTGACGTTGCCGACCAACGCGGTTCGGATTCTACTCTTCTGGAGATCATCTCATTGCTCGATAAACACGGTACCGTCGGTGTCACCGAGGTCGCCGATCACCTCGATATCGCGAAGAGTACGGCACATTACCACCTGAACACGCTGTTGCGAAACGATTTCGTGATAAAAGAGGGCTTGAAGTACAAACTTGACACGAAACTGCTGGGGATCGGCATCCAGGCCCGTCGACGTATTCCCCTTTTTAGAGCCGCGAAAGAAGAGATCGGTAAACTGGGTAGCAAGACGAACGAATTGGTGATACTGTCCATCGAGGAACGAGGGCTCGGCGTCTACCTTCATAAGTCAAGTAATGGGAGTGCACTCGATATCGACGCACCGATTGGTCGCACCGCCACACTCCACAATCGAGCCCTCGGAAAGGCGATGCTAGCGTACTTGCCTGAGAAGCGAGTCGACGAAATAATCGAACGGCATGGCCTTCCGGAGACGACAGACCGGACGATAACGACCAGAGAACAACTAGACGAGGAACTGGAGCAGGTTCGCGCGGAGGGAGTAGCGTTCAACCGCGAAGAGCATATCGAAGGCATAAATGGCGTCGCTGTGCCCATTCTCAACACCGATGGAAACGTCCTCGGAGCATTGAACATAGCCGGACCAGCCAATCGACTCCATGGATCGACGTTTACCGAGGATTATCCGTATCTCCTCTCGAAGGCACGAAACACGATCGAATTGGGGATAGAACACAGCGACGACAGCTCCTGAGCGATGGGGCCACAGACGACGGGTCCGAGCGTCGCTTCACGATGGCGTCCCGAAGCGCTCGGCCAAACTTCCTTCCGAGATCGTAGGAGCCGCACGCAGCTGCGCACCCAATCCAAACCCGCCAGGCTCCGAGTGGAGGCCATCACGTCGACGATGTCACCGGGAACCGGCAGGTGGTCGGTCGGGTAGAACGCACGGAGGCGGGGGCACGCTTCTCGCGAGGGGACGCTTTTCGGTCGATCACGTCCTCCCGACGAAGTGTAATATCTCCACTACACTGCCGATATTGGCCACGAGAGCGCCCAGGCCCATAATACTGAGTCCGATGCCAAGAACCAACAGGAAGAGTCCTCGAGCGCCCGTTCGCAACGCGGCACTTCGCGGCTCATCGTTCGCCACGATCAGGTGTCTCCCCTCCGATGTCATGACCGCATCTGCACCTCCGGCTGCGCGCTGTGGCGCTGTGCTCGCTTCCCCGACGACGTGTACCTGTTCCCCGACACCGAGTGTTCCCTCTACCAGCTCGATGCGACTCGTGAGCAATCCGGAGTCCGTATGATCTGACGACTCCAGATCGAGTCTCGCTTCGTCCACCCGCTCCAGTAGTTCATCACCCGTGACTGTATCCGTCTCGTGGTCTAGTGAGAGACTCTCCTCGGTGGGGTCGACGTATATCTCCGTCGTCCCATCGGAGACGATGAACGGACTGTATCCGATGCCGGCATCGATAGAGGGGTCCCCGGTCCCCTGGATCTGGTGGTAGATATTATACTCGTATGCCACACACTCCTCTCCCCGGATCGGTGAGACGAGGGTGTCCCCCGACCGAGGCGGGCGAACGGTTCCGTCGACCCGAACTAACCCGTCGGTCGCGACAGACTCACCGAGTGATACTGAGTCGATAGTCGACAATCTCCACCAGTCGCTCATATCTCTAGCCCCGCGGATCGTCGCGGTCGCCCCTATCACCGTTGCGAAGAGCCCCCCGGCCACCCCCGGCAGAACGCTGTAGACGCTCAGTATGAGAACCCCAAACAGAACAGTGCCGACAAACGTTCTGTCTACAGACACATCCTACGCTTCTGCACTCTCGATATTGGACGTTTCGCTAACGGTGGGCTTCGTGAGGGTCACCCTCCGCCGAGCGGTCAAGATATTTTTGCGCGGCGTTCGTGGCGTAGCACTCGGCTCAGCGAGTTCGGTGTACGGGATCGGTGACCGAACCTCGGGGCGGCTAGTCGAAGCGGTGGCGACGACGCCTGCGGGAGTCAGGGCTGATACGTGTCGGCCGCCCTCACCTCGAGGCAGTCAATCGTCGCCAGGGATCTCGGCGTCGCTAAGCGAGGCGTCGGGCTCGAAGACGATACTCGGGTCCAGATCGTCGAGCGGTTCACCCGCCCGAACACGGTTGGGCCAGTCGTGATTGGCGAGCGCCCCGGTCCCGAGCGTTATCAGGTCGGAGCCGTCCGCGAGTGCCGCCCGCGCGTTCTCTGGGTCGCCGAGACTTCCGTTGGCGATTACGGCGACATCGTCGTCGACGTGCTCGGTCGCAAGTTCCGCCAGAGTGTGATCGGTGTCTGGGACCTCCGCGGCGGTTGCATCGCCGCCGGTGACGTGGACGTAGTCGGCCCCGGCGTTTGAGAGCGCGCTGAAGAGTGCGGCGGCGGTCGCCTCACCGTCCGGCCAGACCCGCTCCTCGTCGGTGACGGCCGCCTGCGAGGTGCGCACGCCGACGACGAACGAATCCGGCGTCGCCTCGT